>Ga0209550_10000668_pt1 | contig 32615 bp, 33 predicted proteins | sample LauGreSuBDMM15SN_2_FD_187567 | JGI IMG/M metagenome (GOLD analysis project Ga0209550, IMG submission 187567) | Freshwater lake microbial communities from Lake Michigan, USA - Su13.BD.MM15.SN (SPAdes) (version 5) | ecosystem: Environmental > Aquatic > Freshwater > Lake | place: Lake Michigan... | reverse complement strand
GAGGAAATGTTAACATCAAAAAATGACCCTTCAGATATTATAAAGGCAAAAGGATTATCTGTAGTACGAGATGACAAAGAAATAGATAGAATTGTTGATAAGGCACTTTTAGAAAATCCCGATGCTATTGATGGATGGAAAAAGGGAAGAGATAGAGTCTTGGGTTCATTGGTGGGTGCTGTGATGAAAGAAACAAAAGGGAAAGCTGACCCAAAACTGGTAAATGATCTACTTCTAAAGAAATTAGGCCCCCTAGGGCAAAAGCCTTAACAAAGCTCTTTAAAAATAAATTGAGAAGATTCGTAATTTTCTAATGTAAAAAATTAATTGCGAAACTTCCATTTTTAAAAAAAAATCTAAAACCAATCTCTTAAATCATAATAATTTTTATAAATTATGGGAAATCCAGTCCATCCAAATGTAAAATTAATATTCTAAACTTTTTCTTATTTGAATCTCTCTTTTAGCTTTACATTTTTTTGAAATCGAATATGATATGTCGCTACTGGATATATGGTTTATGAGAAAAACAACTGAAAAATCTAAGAATACCAGGACTGAAATTTATAAATCTGCCATCCGTTTGTTCCAGCACTATGGCTATGAAGAAACAACAATGAGAATGATTGCTAAAGAGGCAAAAGTTTCCCTTGGATTAGCCTACTATCATTTTAAATCTAAAGATGACATAGTATTTCATTTCTATGAACTTGTTCAGAAAGAATCAGAAGAAGACAGCAAATTCTATTGTGAAAAAAATCGGGATTTTAGGGAAAGAATTCGACATATCCTCCAATTCAAAGTTACCCAATTTACTCCACATGCTAATTTTTTACATGTCCTAGCTAAGCTATCAGGTGACCCTAATAGCCCTCTGTCTCCATTTAGCAAAGAGTCGTCTGAGTTTAGAACCAAAGAGATCCAATCATTCCGTTATGCTATGATCGATACAAACCAAAAGTTTCCTGATGAATTTACTGAAATCATTCCTGAGCTTTTTTGTTTATTAGAATTGGGTGTAATTTATTATTGCTTGTACGACAAGTCAGAAAATAAAAAAAATACAATAATTGTTTTAGATTCCTTTTTATATTTTATATTTCAGCTCTTAAGAGTTGCTAGATTACCATTCATGAAACCCCTTCGAAAATCATTTATGAATTTAACAAAGTTAGTAAAAAATAATTATTAATAATTTATAATTCTAGTCCTATTTTTTTTATCATATATTTTACTTCCTAATGGAAAATCTCCTCCTTTTTTCTGCTGGATCATCTCTGAGAAAAGTTCTGTCATTGTTGTATAAATAGAATCAATTTCTTTATTATTTATGTCGGTTTGAACTTCCTTTATTAAAAGAGAAAGTGAAAATAAGTCGTACGCTGTATTTGCAATGGACATTCGTAGTGCATCTTTTCTATCAATGCTAAGGTTTAAAAAATTGAGTAATGACTGTTTTTTTTCGTTGTATGTTGATCTTACATTTTCAGAAAGTTCATTGAAACTTTCATTTGATATATTGCATTCTTCTAAAAAAGCATCCCGAAATTTTTTTCTCTCTAAGGCTTTTAAAATATGGTCTGTAAGTAAGAAATGAGTTCCTTCCCATGATTCATTGATAATTGAATCATTCAAAAGCCTAGGGAGGGGCGAAAAATCCCCAACTATTCCATTTCCTCCCAAGCATAAAATTGCTGTATGACAGTTTGATGTAGCTATTGAAGATGAAATGTACTTCATCAAAGGGATAATTACATTTGCTGATAAATGATTACTTTCCCATAAAGAGATAGATCGAAAATTACTAAATGTTAAAGCTGTTTGTGTAATTTGAAGTTCACATAGGGTTTTTTCATAAATGAAAAAATCTTTGAGGCTTTTACCATAAGCAGTTCTATATTTAGCATACTCTAAAGCCTCCATAACTGCTCTTCTAGAATTACCACATGCCCCTATTCCTACATGTAACCTAGAAATTGTGATGATGTATCTAATTAAATTTACCAATCCATGTGAGGGTCTTCCTAGTTCCTCTGCCTCCACATCCTCGTAAATTGCTTCTGCAGTGATTTTTCCTCTAGATCCAATGATATCTTTTTTTCGTAACAAATGGTGACCATTTAAATCACCCGATTCTTTAAACCGAGAAACCAGAAACATACCAATTGTAGTGGAACTCTCTATTTTTGCTGTGGTTACCCAAAGATCTCCAGGATTTGAGCAAAACCATTTTTCTCCATTTAAAATCCATTTTCCTGATTCTAATTTTCGAGCTGTGGTTCGATTGGCTCCAACATTGCTTCCACCTACCCTTTCTGTGACATACTGACCCGCAAAAAAATGTGATTCACTAGTTTCTCCAGCAACAAGGGGAAGATATTTTTTCTTTTGGTCCTCTGATCCTAAATTCTTCAGAGCATATATCATTCCATCCGTCATAGCCAATGGACAGGAAACTCCTCCCTCTCCATTCAGATTCATCAAATAAGCTAATGCATACCTATGCGTTGCATGAAAGGGATACTTCCATTTTTTATGAAAATCTAGGTTTACAACCCCATACTCATAGGATATCTTTCTAGATTGGATTTGTTCAGGTGAGTATATGATATCATCAACACGTTTTCCGATTGAGTTGTACTTTTGGATTTCTCCATATTTTCCTTCTTTGTGTGACTTTTCAGTTAGATCGTTTAAAATACCACCAACCAATTCACCATACCCACTGATGTGACTTTCAATAGATTCTTTTTCTTCAGGTGTACTACTTTGTAAAAATTTATTTATGATACGTCTAAGAGCCGTATCTTCCTTATAAAAATTTCGATTTTTTAAGCCCTTGTATTCGGATAAATCGTATTTTTGCATTCCAGGATTTATCATATAATTAGATATTCAAATCTCATAACCATTTGGAACTGCTGTTCTCCTAGGTACTACAATGATTCCATCTACAATTTTAACAAATTCATCTTCAAAATCATTTAAATTATCTTTGTTTATAAGTTTTACATTATCCCCGATATAACAATCTTTATCAACTATCGTATTTCGAATTTCACAATTTTTTCCAATTCCAACTGGAATTCCCAAACCTTTTCTATCAATAGTTCCATAAGAATCTGCACCCATAATCACAGAATTCTCTATTGTGGTTCCAGACTGTACTACTTGTCTTACACCTATGACTGAGCGAATAATAGTTGAGTCATTGATAATACATCCTTCTGATAATAAAGCCTTGTATAAATTAGATTTGTTTACTTTGGTTGGAGGCAGAGATCGTGCCCTGGTTAGAAAAGGTCTGTGTTCCAAATATAAATTAAACCTCGGAAGGTCATCTGTGAGCATAATATTTGCATCATAAAATGCTCGAATGGTTCCAATGTCCTCCCAATAACCCTCATAGTTATAAACCTTAATCTTTCTATTTAAAAGTGCATCGGGGATGATTTCTTTTCCAAAATCAGTGAGTTGGTTGTCTTTTAAAAGTTCCATTAAAACGGAAGTCTTGAAAATATAAATCCCCATGGATGCAAGATAATTCCCGTCGGGCATTTGAAAATCCTTAACATCGTCTAAATTGGATGGCTTTTCATAGAAGGATGTCGCCCATCCATTTTCATCTTTTCGTATGATACCCAATGCACTAGCCAACCCAGGAGGAACTACATTTGCTGCAATTGTCATGTCAGTGCCCGGGTCTTTTAAATGGCATTCCATAAACTCATCCAAATCCATATTGTAAAGCTGGTCACCAGATAGGATCATGATGTACTCAGATCCCATATCATCCAAATGAGGCAAAACTTTACGGACGGCATCCGCTGTGCCTTCAAACCATTTTACACTGGAATTTGTTTGTTCGGCAGCAATTATCTCTACAAACCCTTGCCTCTGTCCTGAAAGAACTCCATACGTTCTAGATATATGTCTATTTAAAGAATAGGAATTGAATTGGGTTAGAATGTAAATTTGGTCAAATCCAGAGTTGAGGGCATTGGAGATTGGGATATCAATCAACCTGTACTTACCACCAAAACTTACTGCTGGTTTTGATCTCTTTTGTGTTAGGGGAAGGAGTCTTGTACCCTTTCCGCCACCTAAAATTACCGTTATTACTGATTTTTTTAGTAGTGATTTATCCATTAACGATTCCTTACATAAATTTGTTCAAGGATGACGATAGTATAAAATGGAGCTCAATACCCCAATTCATTATTCGCTAGATTTATTTTAAATTGTGTACTTATTTTCGTCTATTAGGATATTATTTCTTAAAAATATAAAATTTATGATATTTATCAAGAGAAGTTTTCTAATTGGTAAATAGATTATCAAATATTTTTTTTCCATCTTTACTTCCAGACCAGTCTTCCATTGCTCGTTCAGGATGAGGCATTAGCCCAATAATCTTAAAATCTTTTGATGTGATACCTGCAATATCATCAATAGATCCATTAGGATTTTCAAATGCATATTTAAATAAAATCTGACCATTGTCTTCTAATTCCTTAATACTATCCTTCTCAGCATAATAATTTCCATCACTATGGGATATTGGAATTTCTAAAACCTCATCTTCCTCGAAAGAATGTGTTAAAGGGTTTGATAAACTGCCTTTTTTAATATACACTGTTTTACAGATATGCTTCAAATTCTTATTTCGCATTAGAGTTCCTGGAAGTAAATTTGCTTCGGTTAATATCTGAAAACCATTACAAATTCCCAGAACTTTACGACCTTTTTCCACATGTGATTTTAAAGATTTCATTGCATTTGAAAATTTTGCAATTGCACCACATCTTAAATAATCTCCATAAGAAAATCCTCCTGGTATTACAATTAAATCATAATCTTTATCAATAGAATTCTTATGCCATATAAAATCAACAGTATGCTTATAGTATTGTTTTAATATATAGGCAATATCTTTATCACAATTAGAGCCAGGAAATACAATAACCCCAGTTTTCATCAATCCACCTTTTCTACTTGAATTTGGTAGGTTTCAATTACCTGATTAACCAAGAGGTTTTTACATAATCTATCTAAATCCCTCAGTGCTGATTCTTTATCATTTGAATTTAGTGATACCTCAACGTATTTTCCTATCCGAACATCTGCTACTGAATTTTCGCCTAAATCATGAAGTGATTTCATGACTGTATTACCTTGTGGATCCAATACAGATTGTTTTAATGATATATTAACTTTTCCTATGTACATGAGTAGATCTTAGTTTCAATTTCCTTATATTTATTTAAAATTTTTTCTATTATTACTTTTGGAAGAGAGGGAACTGGTGGTTCTTTATTCCACCCAGTAGTTTCTAAATAGTCTCTTAAAATTTGTTTATCATAACTGGGAGGGGATATCCCTTCTCGATAGGTAGATTCATCCCAATACCGGGAAGAATCTGGTGTTAAAACTTCATCTATCAATAAAACTTTATCCTCATAAATTCCAAATTCAAATTTTGTGTCGCAGAGTATAATACCCATATTATTCATTCTTTTGGACGCTTCAGTATACATATACAGAGATGTTTCTTTTAATTTATTAAATAAATTATCACCTATTCTTCTCTTGAGCTCTGCTTCAGATATATTTTCATCGTGTCCTGAATCATTTTTAACTGCTGGTGTAAATAGGGGGGTTGGGAGTTTTTGAGATTCTTTAAATTCCAAATCTATTTTTTCAAAATTAAGAGTTCCATTATTCTTATATTCTTTCCACAAAGAACCGGAGATGTATCCTCTAACTACACATTCAAAGTCAATTCGCTTACACTTTCGAACTAAAACTCCCCTATCTTTGAATTCTTCCGATTGAAATGGATAAGGAAATTTTTTATAGTCTGTTTCTAATACGTGATTTGGAATTTTATTAAAAAAATGAAACCATTGGTTTGAAATCCGATTTAAGATTTTTCCTTTTTCTGGAACTATTTCAGAAAATACACAATCAAAAGCCGAAATTCTATCAGAAGACACTAAAAGTAGTGCATTCCCTAAATCATACATATCCCGAACTTTGCCTATATAAATGGGTTCTTTACTCATTTACCTGCAAACTAAAAGGGTTATGAAATACGTCAATTGGAATTATTATGGGAGAGAAATAAGCAAAATTAGAAGATTTCTATTTTTTCTATCCAAGAATGATCTAATATGATTTAATGGGTGTATATTTAAATATGTAATAGAGGTATTAAATGTCAGTTCCAAAGATAGCTCAAAAATCACCCTATGAAATAACTACCCAAGAGGGTCAAAAATTAGCATGGTGTTCTTGTGGACACTCAGAAAAACAACCTTTTTGTGACGGATCCCATGCAAGAAACAATACAGGTATGAAACCAATGATTTATAAATGTGAGAAATCTGAGACTGTATATTTTTGTGGGTGTAAGCACTCAAAAACTCCACCATTTTGTGATGGTACTCATTCTTCTTTATAAAGAATTTTGAATGGAGTTAAAAGCCTTTTCTTTTATGTTTCCAATAGCAGAAAGGTGAAACTTTTCCCGATTAAAAAGATATTCAATAAGTTGTTGGATATCTTCCTCACTTATTCTATCAATTAATTTTACCCTATCTTCAATGGTAAAGTATTGTGAATAATAAATTTCTTGAATTGCTATATCAGTCATTTTATTATCAGGTTGTTCATAACTGATAGACATTGAACCCTTTTGGTTACTTTTTGCATCTTTTAGTTCTAATTCTGTGATACCATCTTTGAAAACTTTATTTATTTCTTTAAAGATTTCGTTACATGCAACTTCGAAATTTTTTTTAGATGTACTACATCCAATACTATATATACCACTATCAGAATAAGAAGAAGAGTAACTATTTATACTATAGCATAATCCTTTTTCTTCACGAATATTTTGAAACAAACGAGAAGACATTGTACTACCAAAGATAATATTAAAAAGACTTACCTTTACACTTTCATGAATATCTTTTGAAATTCCATCGGATCCAATTATAAAACTTACCTGCTCTAGATTTCTTTTTTCTAAGAATTTATCGTATTTTTTCTCAGGCTTTTCTATAATATCAGGTATATCCCCCTGTGCTTCAAATCCTGATAAATATTTTTCGGTTAAATCAAATACAAATGAAGACTCGAAATCACCAGAAATGGAGAGTATAAAGTTAGAAGGAATATAATATTTAGAATAATATATTTTTATTTTTTCCAAAGAAGCATTTGTTATGGATTTTTTATTTCCAATTATATCAAATCCCAAGGAAGATTTGGGCATTAAGTTTTTATAATAAAAGTCATGAAGAAATTCTTCAGGATCATCTTCATATCCTTTCATCTCTTCTATTACTACCTTTCTTTCATTGTTAATGTCATCTTTAGATAGCAAAGGTCTACAAACCATATCACAGAGGAGATCAATTGCTAGTTCTAACTCGGATTTCATCACTGTAATATAAAAGTAGGTATATTCACGAGATGTGGCAGCATTCATAAAACCACCAACCCGTTCAATTTCTGATGCTATTTGACGAGCAGTTCTAGAGGTTGTTCCTTTGAAAACAAGGTGTTCTAAAAAATGAGTGTAACCCCTTTCGGAATTAGTTTCATGGCGGGAACCAACTTTCACCCACAGCCCAACAGATACAGAGAGAGCTCCGGGTGATTTTTGGTAGAGAAGAGTTGCTTTGTTTTTGAGTATTTTTTTTTCTATCACTCTGTCATTGCATCTTTTCGAGAGAGGTCTATTTTTCCAGATCTATCCATCCCAATCACTTTAACGGGAAATACATCCCCTTCTTTTACTATATCCCGAACCGAATTTACCCGTTTTTGGTCTAGTTTTGAAATATGACAAAGACCTTCTTTCCCGGGTAGAATTTCAACAAAAGCTCCAAAATCAGTAATACGTTTTACCTTTCCATTGTAAATTTTTCCAATTACAATCTCTTCAAATAAACCGTTTATAATTTCAATTGCCTTTTTAGATGCATCTAGATCCGGGCTAGATATTGTGATATTACCTTCGTCATCAATATTGATATCTGATTTACTCTGTTCTATAATTGACCGAATTGTTTTACCACCAGGGCCAATCAACTCACCTATGCGATCCTTAGGTATTGTTTTTATTGTAATTCTAGGAGCAATTTTACTTAACTCTCCAGCAGATTTAGAAATAGATTTTTCCATCTCTCCAAGGATATGGTTCCGACCCCTCTCAGCCTGCTCAAAAACTTTTTCCAAGACATTGATTCCAACACCAGTAATCTTTAAGTCCATTTGGAATGCAGTGATACCAGTTTTCGTACCTGCCAGTTTAAAATCCATGTCCCCAAAGTGATCTTCAATTCCTGCTATGTCAGTAATAATAGCAAAATCTTTTTGGTTTTCAGATGTGATCAATCCCATTGCAACACCCGCTACAGATGCCTTAATTGGAACTCCACCAGCCATGAGAGCCAATGAACCGCTACACACTGAAGCCATGGAGCTAGAACCATTGGATTCTAAAATTTCAGAAACAATCCTAATAACATATGGAAATTCTGAAAACTTTGGAATCATATTTTTCAGAGCCCTTTCCGCAAGGTTTCCATGACCTATTTCTCTTCTACCTGGGCCAGATTGTCTTTTGACTTCCCCTACTGAAAATGGTGGAAAATTATAGTGGAGCATAAATGTTTTTTCTTTTACGCCCTCTAAATTTTCTGATCTCTGGTTGTCAGAAATTGATCCAAGAGTCACTACTCCTAAGGATTGGGTTTGCCCTCTTGTAAATACTGCTGATCCATGAACACCGGGGAGTACATCAATTTCTACAGTGATGGGACGAATTTCTTCTAGCTTTCGACCATCATACCGTGTACCTTCTTTAAAAATAAGATCCCTAACAGTTTCTGCTTCTAATTCGTGTAGATAATTCTTGGTATCCTTTTTTTCATCATCTGTGATACCTGAGGCAATCATCGCTTCAAGAGTTTGCTTGTTTATTTCCTTGATTTCTTTTGAACGAAGAGCTTTATCTGAATTTTGGTTAGCTTTAGAAATTTTATCAAATGCTAGATCCCTAACTTTTTTTATGAGTTCAGGTGATTTTATTTTTAGTTTTACCTCACGTTTAGTTTTGTTAACTGCTTTTGAGAGTTCTATTTGTAAGGTAACAAATTTTTTAATAAATTCATGTCCAAATTGGAGGGCATCTAGAATTTCTTTGTTTGTTAGTTCTTTTGCTTCGCCTTCAATCATAATGATAGAATCTAAATTTCCCGCTACAATTAGATCCATATCGGAGAGATTCATTTTATCGGTAGGTGGGTTTGCTATTAATTTACCATCAATTCTTCCCACACGAACCCCAGCCAATGGCCCTGAAAAGGGGATATCCGAGGACATCAGAGCTGCACTTGCAGCATTGATAGCATGACCTGCAATTGAAATCTGTTTTTCGGAGGAGAGAACCTGAACGATGATTTGAACCTCGCAGAAATAACCCTCAGGAAACATAGGTCTTATAGGTCGGTCAATAAGACGGGAAACAAGGACTTCATATTCAGATGGCTTGCTTTCCCTTTTAAAATATCCCCCAGGAAATTTTCCAACGGAGTACATTTTTTCAGTATACTCACATGTCAGGGGAAAAAAATCTTGCCCTTCTTTTGAGTCATCTGATGCACAAACTGTTGCGAGTAAAACTAAATTTCCACTTCTATAGACTACACTTCCATCTGCCTGTTTAGCCCATTTTCCTGATTCCAATTGTATGGTTTCAGAACCAATTTCTGCTTGCACCTGAACACTCATGTAAACCCCTATTTCCGGAGGCCTAATTTCTGTATGAGTTCTCTATATCGATTTACATCTTTATTTTTAAGGTAGATGAGAAGTCTTTTTCTTTGGCTTACCAGTTTTAAAAGACCCTGTTTAGATTGGTGATCTTTCTTATGGTATGAAAAATGAAGATTGAGATCATTTATTCTTGCATTGATAAGGGAAATTTGGACTTCAGGGGAACCTGTGTCAGTTTCACTTTTTCGGTGTTGGGTTACGATTGATTGTTTGATTTCTTTAGTTATCATTGTCTTATTCTATTCCAAATTTACCATTTTTCATAAGGCTACTATTTCAAAAAGGAAAAAAACCTAAAAGTTAAAAAACTTTTAAGTATTTATAAATGTTATCTTCATTGGAAACACACCACGCTAACAACAATCCATTGTTAGCAAATAGAAATTCACCTTTAGGTACTTCCATTGGTATTGCATTCCCATTTTGGATTTTTTTTAATTGGAATTCATCAACCTCAATTCTTGGAAGTGGATACACTTTTTCCAAAGAAGATACTTCAGGGAGCTTACCTTCCAAAATATCTTCAAGGGATTCAGATTCTTCAATAAGAAATAAACCTATTGATATTCTTTTCAAATAAGATACTACAAGGGGGATTTGTAAGGATTCTCCTAGATCTTGGACAATTTTTCGAATGTAAGTGCCACTAGATACTCCAATTTGGATGTGAAATTCATCTTTTGAAAGACTCTGTATTGATACCTGAATAATTTTTATGGTCCTTTCTTTTATTTCAAAAGGTTTGTTTTCACGAAATAAATCAGAATATCTCCTTCCGTTTTTCTTTAGTGCAGAAATTTGAGGGGGAACTTGAGTTTTCCAAGTTACAATTCCTTCTATTTTTTCACGAATTAGATTGGAATTATTATTATAATACTCATCTATTTTATCTATATCCCAAGAAATAAGAATGTTTCCTTCTAAGTCTCCGCTATCTGTTGATACCCCTGTTTTTATTTTTACATCATAAACCTTATCTTTACCTAAAATCTTATCAGCAAAGCAAGTATATTTATTATAAGGTAAAATCATGAGTCCCTCTGCTGCTTTATCAAGAGTCCCTGTATGGCCAACTTTTTGAAGATTTAATTTTCTTTTTATTTTTTGAACAAGTTGACTTGATGTTATCCCAGAGGGCTTGGAAACAAACAAAAAACCACTATTCGGAAGTGCTTTCATCATTTTCTATTATTTCTTTCTTTTCTAAGCTATCGATAAGTTCATTTACTTTTACAGATTTAATATAATTTTCGTCCCAGATAAATTGTATTCGAGGTGTAAAACGTAATCGAAGTTCAACTGCAAGAATATGCTGACAATAACCTGAAGCTCTTTTTAAAGCGGAGAGAAATTTACCTTTTCCTCTTTCTTCACAGTATGTTGTAACCCAAATTTTCACATGCGAGAAATCTACACTGAGCTCTGCTCTATGCAGTGACACAATTCCAATTCCGGGATCTTTTATTTTCCCGGAAACAAAGAGATTTCCTAATGTCCTAATGATTTCTGACTCAATTTTTTTCTTTCGGATTGAATCCATTAGAGTTTTCTAGCTACTTCTTTTACCTCATAGACTTCTAACTCATCCCCAATAACAAAATCATTGAATCCATCTAAGAATACACCACATTCAAATCCTGTGGCAACTTCATTTACATCATCTTTGACTCTCTTTAAGGATTTCATTCTTCCATCAAAAATAACAATATTCTCCCGTATAACGCGAATGCTATTGTTCTTGTTGATTTTACCACTTATAACCATACAACCCGCTATATTACCTACTTTAGAAATTTTAAAGATTTCTCTAATTTCTAGCCTTGCTGCAATATTCTCAATTTTTTCTGGCTCAAGCATTCCTTCCATAGAAGCTTTTATATCATTGACTACATCATAAATAATACTGTAGTACTTAATTTGGACTCCTTCCTTTTCAGCAAGTGACAATGTTCGAGGATTAGCTCTAACATGAAATCCTACCACGATTGCATTTGATGCCGATGCTAACATAACATCTGCATCTACTATTTGTCCTGTTCCTGCATGTATTACTGTTAGCTTTACATCACTTGTTGAGAGTTTTTCTAATGCTTCTTTGATTGCCTCAGCAGAGCCCCTAACATCGGATTTGATAATTATTTTTAATTCTTTCAAACCACCCTGCTGGATGATCTCATTCATATTGTCTAGAGTTACTCTAACTGTATTAGCAGCTTGCCCGATTCTCTGGTATTCTTTCCTATGAGAAGAAATATTTCTTGCCTCTTTCTCATCTTTGATTGCATCAAAGGGGTCCCCAGCTTCAGGAACCGCATCAAGACCAGTTACTAAAACCGGAAAAGATGGAGGAGCTACTAAAATATTTATACCATGATCATCATACATCGCCCTTACTTTACCAGCATGTATTCCGGATAAGAAAGCATCTCCGACCCTAAGTGTACCATTTTGTATAAGAATGGTTGCTACAGGTCCCCTACCTGGATCTAATTTAGCTTCAATGATAGTTCCTTTAGCACTTCTCACAGGATTGGCTTTTAATTCCAACACTTCTGCTTGGACTAAAATCATCTCTAATAGGGTATCTATTCCAATTTTTTCTTTTGCGGAAATTTTACAGGTAATTGTTTTTCCCCCCCACTCTTCCGCCATAAGATCTAAGTTTGCAAGATCTTGCATAACCCTATCAAGATTCGCAGCTGGCAAATCAATTTTATTAATAGCAACTATAATAGGAACATTCGCTGCTTTGGCATGATTGATGGCTTCAATAGTTTGTGGTTTGACACCATCATCGGCAGCAACAACTAGAACTACAATATCAGTTACACTTGCACCTCTTGCCCTCATTGCAGTAAATGCTTCGTGACCAGGAGTGTCTAAAAAAGTTATCATACCCCTGGGTATTTTAACTTGGTATGCTCCAATATGCTGTGTGATACCTCCGGATTCTGTATCAATGATTGCACTCTGACGAATGGTATCAAGTAACCTTGTTTTCCCATGATCCACGTGACCCATAATAGTAACAACTGGAGGTCTATTGCTATAATCTTCGGTTTTATCATCCCCTTCTTGTATGACAGTTTCTTCATAGAGGGAAACTATTTTCACCTTACAGCCATATTCATCCGAAAGAAGGGTTGCTGTGTCACTATCTATAATATTGTTTATAGTGACCATAACACCCATTTTCATTAATTTTGCTATAACATCGTTTGGCTTTAGGTTTAATTTTTTTGCAAGTTCCCCTACTTGGATGTTTTCCATTATAGAGATTTCTTTTGGAACTGTAGTACCAGAAACAGGAGCTTGTGGCTTTTTCATCACCATTTGTTTAAAAAACTTGGTATTTTCTTTGCCTTTCTCTATTTCTTTAGATTTGCCCTTATCAAAAAAAGATGCTCTCTTGCGCACTGCACCAGCAACAGAATCTTTTGGAATTTCAATGGACTGGCCTCCGCTGGCCCCGGTACTTGTTCCTCCACCCTGTCTAGGTGGACGGTAACCACCGGGTGAAGCCCCACCAGTATTTTGTCTTCCCTGGTAACCTGTACCTGGAGGCCTGGATCCTCCACTACCACTTTGGGGAAATCCTGGGCGCTTATTCGGTCCACCCTGGTATGGTCCCCTTACTGGTGGACGAGTTCCCCCTCCACCTGGGGAAGTAGTTTGATTTTGTCGTGGAATTGGTCTTGATACAATAGGATTTCTATCTTGGTTTCGACTTACAATTGTTGATCTATTCCCATAATCGGACTGCGGGGTCTGATCTTTATTTATAGGACGAGATTCTTTATTTTGTGGGATATAAGGTCTTTGTTGTTGGGGGCGATTTTGTGATTCTCTTTGCGGTGGAGTTGCAGGCCTATGAATACTTTGTTGGATAATTATATTCTTGTCTCTCTGTTCAGGAACACGAAGTGGGTTTCCTTCCTCAGATTGCCTTTTATCAGACACTTGTCTTTCTTGGTTTTCCCTAAAAGGAGAATCAGTATTTGTTCTTTCAGATTCTGGCTTTGTAGTATTTTTTGTTGCGGCCATTTCTTGTTTTATCAAATCATCCAATTTTTTGCCAGGAGAAGCGGATCCACCGGGTATAATAGTATCCGGAGAATTTGATTTCTTCTTGATGATTATCTTTTTCTTAACGCCATCACCACCAAGTTGATGTTTTATAGACTCTTTGCTCTTTACGTCTTCCATAGTACCTTTAGATTTATTATCCTTCCTCTACCAGCTCAACCGACTCTCGTAAGAGTTTCATGATTTGCTCTGCTGTATTCACACCAATTCCAGGGATCTTTGCTAGATCATCTTGGCTCATATCAATAAGTGTCTCAACATTTGTAATTCCACCACCCAGAAGAAGTTCAATAACTCTTTTTGTTAAAGATGGAATCTCATCCAAGGAGGTTCCTCCCTCTTCTGAATTGTTCTCTTCCTCAACATAATTGTGCTGTGGATTGAATAACTTTTCTAACCTCTCCCTTGCTTCTGGAGATGTCATTTCTTCATTGTATTGGGAATGTGACTTTATATCAATCTTAAATTTACAAAGTAGTGCAGCTAGTTTGACATTAGATCCACTTGTTCCTATCGCTAGGGAAAGAGTTTCATCAGGTACTACAATTAAAGCTTCTCTGTTTTGAATATCTACCTTTACTTCTATCGGTTTAGCTGGTGAGATTAGATTTGTTATATATTCTACAGGATTTTCAGAATACTGAATAATATCAATCCTTTCATTTCCTAATTCTCTTACAATGGATTGAATTCTTACTCCCTTCATTCCCACACAAGCGCCCACAGGATCAATATCGCTTCTATTTGCTTGGACAACTATTTTTGTTCGAATGGAGGGAATTCTAGCAATGTCCATTATTTTTACAATCCCATCATAAATCTCGGGAATTTCCATTTCAAATAATTTCTTGACAAAATCTCCGGATGCTCTTGAGAGTACAATTACCAAGCCAGTATCTCGATATTTATCTTTGCGTATCTCAACTTTAGAAATGATTGCTTTTAAACGATCACCATTTTTATATTTCTCATTTGGAGTTTGTTCTTTTCGGGGCATGATACCCTCGACCTTTCCAAGATCAATGCTCATTACATCCTTTTCAATTATTCGCTGAAAATATCCATGAGTCAATTCCCCTTCTTTGACCTTATATTCTTTATATAAGTTTTCTCTCTCCATTTCTTTCAATCTCTGGAAGACCATTTGCCTTGCCTGGTTTGAAACGATTCGAGACAAATCTACTGGTTTTTCTTTGATAGTGATTTGTTCTCCCTCTGAAATGTCGTGGCGAAGAATTTGTGCATCTTCGAGTGAAATTTCAAGTGGATTGGTTATTTTATGGGTTACAACTGTCTTTTCAACAGCTATTACAACCTCATTTTTATCCCCAAATTCTACCGAAATATGAACTGTTTCATCATCTTCTTTTCCAATCTTTTTCTTGTAAGCAGACACCAATGATTCTTTTATTACAGTTAAGACGGATTCTTTAGGTAGACCCCTTTCAGAAGAAAACTGTTGAACAGCTTCAAATAGATTAGTTTCTGTTGTTATATTTCTAGTTGCCATATTAAATATCTAAGTAAAGATTCCCCTTTTTAATATCAGATACCTGAAGTAAATATTTAGGACTTTTGTGTTTATCATTTTTTCTTGAATATTTTTCCAACTCAATCGTCTCTCCTTCCACTTTGAGAATTTTTACAATTTCAATATGATCTTCTTTTTCTTCAGTTTTAAAATGAAGTTTTAAAGGCAGATGGGAAAATCGATATAAATCCAAAGGCAATCGCAATTCTCTCTCGGCGCCTGCTGAAGAAACTCGAATTGTGTAATTTTCTTCTGGATGCTTTTCTTCTAGTATAGCTTGAAGATCTCTTGAGACTTTTTCACAATCACTAATTGTAACTGCACCATAGGTGTTTTCTATATTATCCAAGTTTATTTCCAATAAAGAATTCTTACCTTGAATTTTAATTTGAAAGGAATACAAAACAACTGGATTTGAAAGTATCAATACTAAATATTCTCTGACCTGATCTTCTGTTATCAATAATTTTTGCCTTCCAAACGAATACTTCCGTCTGGCTGGCTTAATCGTCCACCCATTTTAGAATGATGGCAGAAGCGCGTCAGGCGGGTCTTCAGGGATGAAAGTCCCCCCAACCGGTTGTTCAATGTATTCCGGTTAAATATACTATGGTTAGAAACGTGCTTGTCATGTAAAGTAAAAAAAAAAGTACTGAAGATCTAATCAAAAAATGAAAACTCACGTAATTTATATTCTACTCTTCATTTCTCTTTCTACCTGTGTTCGCTTTAAAATTGATGATATGTCTCCTATCGTAGTTGCAAGAATTCGATTGGGGGTAGAGCTAGATAAACTCCAAGCAGAAATATCCAATAACTCACTGGTAAATGTTCCTATACGAATTCCAATCAATTCGGATAGATTCTATATTACAGATTATAAAAATTCCCTCCTAAAAGTGTTCTTAAGAAATGGTAAACTAGACTATATTATAGGAAAACCTCTGCAGAGGACTGAAGATATAAAGGTTATGGAAATGAGGTTGGCAGTTCCTGGACTTGTTGCCGTAAGTGAAGATGATGAAATATACATCCAAAATAGAATCAGTTCAGCAATAAGTACAAACGAAGAGATAACAAATCGCTTTCTTCTGGCCAGTGGTTATTTCTCCATGAGAGAATATATTCACGCGCCAAGCTATATCCAATGTATCAATAAAAATAAAGATGATATATATATAATTGGAATTGAGGGAAAGAATTCAGAGCCATTTAGGTACATCGAATCCATGATCGCAGGTGCAAATGGCACACTTTTTGTTTTACATAAAATTGCTGACCAAATGGTTTTATCCTATTATTCCAATGGTGATTTAAAAGGAAAAATAACAGAATCAGAATTAGCTATTTTCCAATCAGAAGATATCCAAAAATATAATATATTATTAGATAATATCATACCAAATAAGAATGGTGATTATGCACTATTATCTTTTAAATACTCAGGAAAAACGGATGATCGATTTAAATTTAGAAGAATTTATCAATATGAATTTAATCAAGTTTCTCCAAAAATACTCTTAAAAGAATTTTTAGATCCCTCTGAAGTACTCTTTGGAGTGAAAGGAAATGGAGATTTTTTTATCTGGGAAACTGAGTCTGGTGAAAACTCTATTAAACTTCAACTTCATGATAAAGATGGTAATCACATTAAGAACAAAAGACTTTCTTTCTCCATGCCTAGAGTTTTATGGAGAGAAACATATATGGATTATAAAGACAATGTATATTCATTACGAATTGATGCAGGCTATTTGGAAATATATGAATGGAAATAGATTATAAAACCATATTAATTACAGATGAGAATAGTAAAGCTCTAGACAATTTCTCCATCCCCTCTTTGAACACATCAGGAGAAGTATTGATGGCATTGGCTGCCCAGTCAATTTTTTCTTTGTATAAAGAATCATTTAGAGATTATAGGATCATTGTCTTATCTGGGAATGGGAACAATGGTGGGGATGGTCTTGTGCTCTCCTATTTATTCTTTCATTCCGGATTTAGAATTGAATTGTTTTTAAAAGATGGAAATTCCTCAAAAGAAACAAATTTTCATAAAGAGATTGCAGTTCGCTCAGGGATTGAAATCCAATCACTCTCAAAGTTTCAAGGGTTAAAATTGATTAGTTCTTCAGAAAAAATTCTCATAATAGATGCCATTCTAGGAACTGGTTTTAAAGGAACCCTTCAGGTTGAATTACAACATATCATATCTACTATTTCAAATTTATATACTTCAAATAAAAATATCAGAATTTTAAATATAGATACTCCTTCAGGCTTCACAGGACTAAATCATAAGGAAAGTATGCCGATTGATATTCTATGTGAGATAGGTATCAAAAAAATCAGAAATCAGTTTGCCATTCCACTCTGCAAAGAGTATTCGTTACACGAAATTGGATTTCCAATTGTAGAGTTTTTAAAAGGAAATACAATCACTTGTAAAACTTTAATAGATCCAAGCCATTTTGAAATCCAAAAAAGCTTGGAGAGAGAGAAAAATTCAAATAAATATACAAATGGGGCTGCTGCTTTTGTAGGAGGATCCAAAGGTATGACTGGTGCAATTTTACTTTCACAAAAAATATTTCATAAATTGGGTGGAGGGATTAGCTGTATTTATTCACCATCTAAAAACATTATCAAAAAAGTATTAAAAAAGAATCCCTCAATTTTAATAAAATCTCTAAAAAATACTATAACAGATGATTCTTTTTATTTAAAAAGTAAAGCAATAGTCATTGGTCCCGGGCTATCTGAAGACTTTGAACTAAATGAATCATTACTCAGAGAGGATACATTTTTTATTTTGGATGCGGGAATATTTAACAAAGCAAAAAAATGGGATCTGAACCGAAATGTATTATTGACACCACACGATGGAGAACTTAAAAAAATTTCTGGTAAACACCTTGACTCTTTGGAGGAAAAATTGGATTTTATAAGAGAGTTTTGTGTATCAAAGAACACTAACTTATTATTAAAAGGGTATGTTAATGTACTTGGGACATATGATGGTTTCCTTTTCTTTAGACCATCTGCAAATCCAAAACTTGCAACTATGGGCACAGGGGATATTTTAACAGGTGTACTTGCATTTTATCTTATAAAGTTTCAAAATATAGTAAAAGCCGTACAATATTCCCTTTGCTTTTTAGACCAAAGTGCTCATATGAAAGAAAAACATCCCACAGCTTCAGAAATTGTGGATTATTTAGGAGAAATAATTTAATGGCTAGAGGATACCACTCTCGATCTCCGGAAGAATTTAGAAAATATTTGAGCGACTTAAATTCTCCCTCAAAAACAAAAAATTGGAGAAATGTTTTACTTTTGGTAGATTTATTTCTCCTTCTACTTGTATTTTATATGGTATCTAAAAAGTTGAATCCTTCTTTGGAAATAGCAAGTAAAACATCCAATAAAATAACCATTGAAAATCTTCAAATATATGTAGCAAAATCGAGTACTCATCTACCTGACACTATTGGATACTTTCTATTTGTGGCTAATCCTACAGGTAAACCAGTATCATTTGGAAAAGATAGGAAGCTTACAATTGAAGTTAAATCAGAAAATAATGCAAAATGCCTTCAAAAAGAAGTTCAGCTTTCTGAAAAGAATATTAGCCCCGGGATTTCTGAAAACTACTCATTTTTCTTTGAGAAGATTCCAGAAAAGGAGCTATCTGAGGAATGCAAAAGTGTATACAAAAAACCTCCATTCCCCAGAACTATAGATACGTTCTTCAAAAAAAAATATAGAGTTGATACATTCATGTATATCATAGAAAATAATGGAGAAAAAAAGGAATTGGTGCTAATCGATGACAACTGGTGAGGATCTTAATCCCGATCATTTTAATATTACCGAACGCCTTCTATTCAATCATTCAGAGAGTATTCCAAATAAAACTGCCCTGATTTTCTTTGATGGTGAGTCTAGGAAGACTTATACATACTCTGAAATTTTAAATAAATCTATTGTGATTGCAGACTATCTCCTTCATTTCGGGTTTAAACCAGGAAATCGACTTGTTATTAGAATGGAAAACTCACCCGAATTCATCTTTTCTTTTTTGGGTATAATTGCAGCTGGTATGACGGCTATTCCTGTTTCACCTCAGCTCACGGAAGAAGAAGTTAATTTTATATTTAGAGAGAGCAGAGCAGAAGGAGGTATCTATGATGGAAAACTACCTACACCACGAACTCATGATGAAACTATTTTAATTTTATTTAAAGAAATCAAAGATCCACCCATAAAAAATCAACTTTATTCTCTTTTTAATACAAAACATGAAGATGAAGCATTTATTGTTTATACTTCAGGAACATCCGGTTACCCTAAGGGCGTAATACATGCTCAAAGAAGTCTATTGGGAAGAGAGCCAATGTTTGATTCATGGACTCATATTTCTGAAGATGACATTGTACTACACTCTGGTCAATTGAACTGGACCTATACTTTAGGTGTTGGTATTATGGATCCTTTTATTGTAGGAGCTACAGCCATATTATCCGGAGGAAAGAGAGAACCCTCTTATTGGACAAATTTAATAAGCTCTGAAAAAGTAACTATATTTGCAACTGTTCCAAGTTTATATCGAAGGATATTAAAATATGCGGACCTAACAACTGGAGCGGTTTCTTCCCTCAAGCATTGTTTGTCAGCGGGAGAGATTTTGATTCCCAAACTTTACCAAGAATGGATTTACTCTACAGGTAAAGAGATTTATGAAGCATTGGGAATGACAGAAATTTCCACATACATATCTACCTGTAGAAAAGTTCCATATAGAGCTAATAGCACTGGTAAAGTTCAAAAAAATAGAAATGTTGTAATACTTCCACAAGACACAGGGGTAACTCCCGTTGTAACTGGAAACATAGGCGTAATTGCAATTAGCCTAGATGATAAAGGTCTCTTCTTGGATTACACATCCGGAAAAAGGGAAGATTATATTAGAGATGGTTTTTTCATAACAGGTGATCTTGCACACTCTGATATTGAGGGTTATTTATTCTATCATGGAAGGAATGATGATGTAATGAATTCATTTGGGTACAGGGTATCACCAAGTGAAGTAGAAAGAGTATTGGAGTCACATCCCATGGTTCAGGAAGCAGGTGTAACAGAGGTAAAGAAAAAAGATAATAAAACGTTAATATCTGCATTTATTGTTTTAAAAGAAGGAAGACAGGGAGTTCAGAATGATATAAAAAGTTTAGAAACTTTTCTAAAAGATCATTTAGCCACTTATAAAATTCCTAGAGAGTACTACTTTGTTAACGAACTTCCGAGAAATAGAAATGGTAAAATCCAAAGAAAGAAGCTATCAGTTTTGCTCCCTGACACTCTCTAAAAATTAAATTATTATGGTGATTGTTACTAATTTTTTTAAACTTATTTCGTAGTACATAAATAATAAAAATTTTTACTATTGTTTTATAGTATCTATAGCTTCTTTTAAAGAGAGTCTTCCTTCATAAATCGCCTTTCCCGTGATGACCCCAAATAAAGGTTTTTTTGCTTTGATACTAGTTAAATCTAAAATATCTTTCATGGAGGCAATCCCTCCAGATGCAATCAAATCAAAGTTGTAGGTATCAAGGATATGCTTATAAGAAATTAAATTAGGTCCAGAGAGGGTACCATCCTGCGAGATATCTGTAAAGACTATTTGGGTAATACCTTGTTTGGCTACTCTTTTCAATAAATCATCATATGTCAATTGGGTAGACTCTTCCCAACCACTGATCTTTACCAAGCCTGCAAATGCATCTACTGAAATAATAAGATTTGTGTGACCTACCAGTTTTAAAGCATCCTCTACAAATTGTGGATTGCTGACTGCAGCAGTTCCAATGATAAAACGATCCATACCAATCTCAAGGTAGTACTTTAATTTTTCGAGATCCCGAATCCCTCCTCCAATTTGGATTTTTAAAGATGAGGACTTTCTAATCTTAACAATAGATTCCCGATTTACATCGGAAGCATTTCTTGCACCATTTAAATCTACCAGATGGATGAGTTCTGCACCATTGTTTTGAAATGCTTTTACAAGATCCCAGGGTTCTTTGCTATAAACTGTTTTCTGTGAATAGTCTCCCTTATAGAGACGGACGGCTTCATTTTCTAAAATATCAATGGCAGGTATAATGATCATAATGTAAGTTTAATAAAATTCTCCAAAATTTGAAGTCCTTCCTTATCAGATTTTTCCGGGTGAAATTGGGTACCAAAAATATTTTGGGATTCTACTACCACGGGAAATTTTTCTTCGTAATAGGAGCATGTTGCAACTATGATTTCCGGAGTCACATGGATTGGTCTATAGGAATGAATAAAATACATATAGCTTCCATTCTGAATATTTTGTAAAATTTTATTTTTCTTTTTTTCAACATGAAGACGGTTCCATCCCATGTGTGGGATTTTATATTTTTTCCCTTTGAATTTTCGAATGTCTCCTTGGAGAAATCCAAATCCATTTATAATTTTTTTTTTATCCAAACTTTCATCAGATGACCGAAACAATAACTGGAATCCTATGCAAATTCCAAACAAAGGAATTCCCTGTTCTACTTTTTCTTTAATGGCAGATGTAAACCCTTGGGTGTTTAGATTTTCCATTGCTTTTTGGAACGCCCCATCCCCTGGTAACACAATGCCTGTGGCTGTTTTCAATTCTTCGGGGTGATTGATAAGTTTAAAGTTTGGTGTGTACAGAGAGATTGCTTTTAGGCAAGAATGGATGTTTCCCATTCCAAAATCAACCACAGCTATCATTCTAAAATTCCTTTGGTAGAGGGAATGGAATCTGGAGAATCAAGATCTAAAGCCATAGCCATACGCAGAGCCTTCCCGAGTCCCTTAAAAATTGATTCATGGATATGATGACGATTTTCTCCGTAGTGGACAACAACATGGAGATTCATTTTTGCATTCAATGCTAGTTTTTGTAAAAATTCTGAACTCAATTCTGCATCATAGATTCCAAACTTTCCTATGAGCTCCGGGCCTGTGTATTTATAAAAAAAACGACCACCTAAATCCACTGCGACTGTGGTGAGAACTTCATCCATAGTGAGAGTGAAGTGACCATATCGGTTGATTCCTTTTTTTGTTCCAAGTTGCTTGTGGATCATCCCACCCAATAAAATAGCAGTATCTTCTACACTATGATGACAATCGATACCGATATCTCCCCGTAAGAAGAGATTCATATCAATTTTACCATGTTTGCATATATGGGAAAGCATGTGCTCAAAAAATGGTATTTCTGTATCAAATAAATACTCACCTTTTCCATATAGGCTCAAAGAAAGCTTGATATCAGTTTCAGTTGTTTTTCTAGATTCTATCATTTTCTAATATAAAAACTTAAGACCATTCCCTTTGTCAAGCTAAGTTGATTTTAATCTATCCCTTGGATACTAAGGATTATTTTTTTTAGAAATTCAAATTCTTCTTCATAGACTGAATTTTTTACTTCAATGAGGAAGTAGACTTGTCCCTTAAAGGTATCAAAAACAATCAGATTTCCTATTTTATTTTTCCTGCGATATTTTTGTACATGAGCATTTCTAGATCTTAAAAAAGGATATTCGTCTACCTGAATGTCAAACTCGGATGGCTCTAAAATCTTAGATTGGTCAATTGTTTCTTTTGTATCTCCATTCAGTTCTGAGTATAGACCTAAAAAATATAAGTCATTGCGACTCTTTGCACTAAATATCTTATTTCTATTCTCTTTTTTAGTTAGAAAATATTTCCATTTCCAAACTTTTGGAATCTTTATAAATAGCTCATGACTTTTAATTGAAAATGTACTCAATTCATAACTATAAGTATTTATTGGCAGTAAAATTAATAAAATACATATAAATAATGATTTCAAACTTACATCTCTTCCTGTAAAAAGTTTATTTTTTTCTTGCTCTATAATGGAAAAGAAATTTGAGTAAAAATGCCTATCAGAAAACATGGATTATACCTTTTTTTTGAATTTTTAAATATATATTCAGGAGTTTCATAATGACTAAAATTGCAATCAATGGATTTGGAAGAATCGGAAGATTAGTTCTAAGATGTGGAGTTGAGGATCCAAACCTCGAATTTGTAGCTATAAATGATCTTGTTCCTCCAGACAACTTAGCATATTTATTTAAGTATGACTCGACTCATGGAAGATTCAATGGTACTGTAGATTGTGATGAATCAAATATCATTATCAATGGTAAAAAAATCAAATGCCTATCTGAAAAAGAACCTGAAAAATTACCATGGAAAGCTATGGGCGTGGATTATGTAGTTGAATCCACAGGAAGATTTACTGATCATGATGGAGCAGGTAAGCATATCACAGCAGGTGCAAAAAAAGTAGTTATCTCTGCTCCCGCAAAAGATAAGAGTGTTCCTACCTTTGTGATGGGAGTCAATGAGAGTAAGTACGATCCATCAAAAAATAATATAGTATCCAATGCATCTTGTACTACAAATTGTCTTGCACCTATTGTAAAAGTTATGATGGATAACTTTGGAATAGAAGAAGGTCTGATGACCACAGTGCACGCAATGACAGCTACTCAACCAACAGTTGATGGTCCTTCAAAAAAAGATTTTAGAGGGGGAAGAGGTGCTGCTCAAAATATCATCCCCTCTTCAACGGGAGCTGCAAAAGCTGTGGCACTCTGTATACCTGAAGTAGAAGGAAAATTAACTGGTATGGCATTTAGAGTACCTACACCTGATGTATCAGTTGTAGATCTAACCCTACGTACTACAAAGTCAACCAGCTTAGATGAAATTAAAAAGAAAATGAAAGAAGCCTCAGATGGTAGCATGAAAGGTGTGCTAGGATATACCGATGAAGATGTTGTATCCAATGATTTTACTGGCTCCAGACTATCATCCATTTTTGATTCAGGTGCAAGTATCCAACTAAATGGAAATTTCTTTAAACTAGTATCATGGTATGACAATGAGATGGGATATTCAAACAGAGTTTTAGATTTAATCCGTTTTATGATTAAAAAAGGATAGGATGAATCTGAAAAGAATTGAGAACATTGAAGTAAAGAGTAGAAGGGTTTTTGTAAGAGTTGATCTAAATCTTCCTCTTGAAAATGGTAAGATAATAGATTCCATTAGGATTCTAAAATTCCTTCCTACTCTAGAAGTATTGAGTAGGAAAGGAGCTAAAATTATCATTGGAACCCATTTTGGATCTTCTGAGAATTCAACTTCTATTCCTTCTACAAAACCAATATTTGAGATACTACAAAATCATTTCAAACAAGTAACCTTTGCAGAAACCACTGATTTGTCTTTATTAGAAAACACCAGCAAAACAATACTAGATGGAGAAGCTCTTTTTTTAGAAAATCTCAATTCATATCCAGGTGAATTGGAAAATAGTCCTGAGTTTTCAGAGAATTTTTCAAAGCTTGCAGATATCTATGTGGATGATGCCTTCTCAATAGCACACAAACCACTCGCTTCGAATGTGGGGATTACAAACTATCTCCCATCCTTCGCAGGGCCACTTTTCTTTAGAGAATATGAGTCACTATCCAACCTGATCCAACGCCCTGATAAACCATTTGTAGCCATTATTGGAGGATCTAAGGTTTCATCAAAAATAAAGATTTTAAACTCACTTCTGAATAGGGTTACCTCCATCTTAATTGGAGGGGGGATGGCATATACCTTCCTAAAATCCAGAGCAGTCCCAGTTGGTTCTAGCTTAATAGAAAAAGAGTTTGAAGTCTTAAGTCATCAATTTATTGATAAAGCTGGAATTGCGGGAGTTGAATTTCAAATGCCAATAGACCATGTAATTGCTGATAGTTTTGGAGACAAAGCGAAGATTAAAAATGTAGATAGAATGGGAATTATAGATGGTTGGCTTGGAATGGACATTGGATCAAAGACTATCTCTTCGTATGAGAAAATTATCAAATCTGCCGGAACTATTTTTTGGACCGGGTCTATGGGAGTAGTTGAACTTGAAAAATTTTCTAACGGTTCCCTTGCTATTGCCAAAGCAATTGCAAAGTCTAATGCAAAAAGTATCATAGGAGGAGATTCCACGATCTCGTCCATTTTTAAAGCAGGAGTAGATAGTAAAATAACCCATCTATCCATTGGTGGAAGTGCGACACTAGAATTTTTAGAGGGGAAATCACTCCCTGGAATCAAAGCATTGGATAAGGAGAATGAATAAAATGAGAAGAACTATCATCGCTGGAAACTGGAAAATGAATTTAAATTCAAAAAATACCAATGAACTAATTTCTGGTATACTTGGAGGTTTGGGTTCTTTAAAATCCAAGGCTGAAATGATGGTATTTCCTTCTTCTATTCATATCTCTGAGGTCTCAAAAGCTTTCCAATCTACTAAGATCCATGTTGGGGCTCAAAATATCTATCCTTCAGGATTGGCTGCATTTACAGGTGAACTCAGTTGTGAGCAAGCAATAGATTTTGGAGTTAAGAATATATTGGTGGGTCATTCCGAGAGGCGACAATTTTTAAAAGAATCTAACTCATTCTTAAACCAAAAGGTATTACATATCCTAGAAAAGGGGCTAACTCCCATGCTATGCATTGGAGAAACACTTTCTGAGAGAGAATCAAACCAAACTTTTTCGGTTGTGAAAACCCAACTCCTAGAAGGATTGCATTCCTTAAAGAAAGAGGATGCAAAAAAAGTACTACTTGCCTATGAACCAGTTTGGGCAATTGGTACGGGAAAGGTCGCCACTCCCGAACAAGCCGAGGAAGTTCATGCATTTATTAGGGCTACCCTTTCCGAGGAATTTGGTTCCGAGACTGCAGAAATAATTCCTATTTTATATGGTGGATCTGTAAAACCTGACAACATTAAATCACTTTTAGATAAGCCCAATATAGATGGTGGTCTTGTGGGTGGAGCAAGCCAAAAATCAGAATCTTTCCTAGGACTCTTCGGATAAGTTTATTGCATTGTGTTTGACAGCATATCCCCGTTTCATTCTATGTTTTTAATATGGGTTTTATAACAAGCACTGTACTTTTCTTTTTTGTTCTAACAAGTATTTTTTTAATTTTATTGGTATTGTTTCAATCTGGTAAAGGTGGAAATGCAATGAATATGATGGGGGGAGCCAGTCAAACTGCCTTTGGCTCATCGAGTGCGGATATTCTCACCAAAACAACAAGGGTTATAGCCCTAAGTTTTATCTTATTCTCCTTGTTACTTTCCTTTTTATTTGCTAAAAAAGATGATAAAGTTCCCGTTATTGAAGATACTTCAGCCCCTTCTCTCTCCCTTCCACCAACCCAAGCTGAGTCACCTCCCCCATCAGATCCTAAGTAATTTTATAAATTCTCTAAGAACCTAGGAACAAAAAAAATTCAACTTTCATCCGTATACAAAGTTAATCTTTAAAATATGGATATTTTTAAAAATTTCTCTTCTCTATTAAGAATTAGAGACCAGAAATCAATTTACTTTAGTTCTGTATTTGTGGGGATACTCTCGGGGTTATTTGCCTCCGGATTTTCCTACGCCCTTCAATTGGCTACCCGAACTATATCGACTCTTACAAAAAACTCCCACCAAAAAGAGAGCTTATTTTTATCCTCTATTCCCTTTACAATTTCCCAAACAAACCTGGTATTTTTTTTACTTCCTATCTTAGGTGGATTGTTTTCAGGTTTGGTAGTGTATCTCTTTTGTAAGGATGCTGAAGGAATGGGTACAGACTCTATGATCTACTCCTTCCACCAGAGAGAGGGAAAAATGGATTCCAAGGTTCCATTTGTAAAGTCAATTGCTACAATATTTACTCTGTCAGGAAGTGGGAGCGGAGGAAAAGAAGGTCCAATTTCCCAAATTGGGGCTGGGATTGGCACAATTGTTGCCGACATTTTAGGTTCTGGTGCACGTGCGAGGAGAACGCTTTTACTGGCTGGGACAGCGGGAGGGTTGGGGGCAATCTTCCATGCTCCCCTAGGTGGTGCAATCACTGCAGCTGAAATGGTTTACAAAGAGGATGTGGAATCCGATGCCTTGGTTCCTTGTATTTTGTCCTCTGGTACGGCCTTTCTTGTTACAGAGTTTTTTACTGGGAAAGCGAGAGTGTTTCAACTCAAAGATTCTGTCTCCTATTCAGCCAATGAATTCCCATTTTATATGCTCTTGGGGATACTTTGCTATCTAGGGGGTAAGAGTTTTATCTATCTTTATACTAGAATCCAAGAGTTTTCTAATTCTATCTCCATACCATTCTATCTCAAACCTGCCTTAGGTGGGTTACTCTGCAGTCTCCTTTATCTTTTTTTTCCGGAAGTGAGCGGAACGGGAGATGAATTTATAGAAGATTCTTTGCAAAACCAGACCAAGGTTCTTGCCTCGTACAAATTTATTAGCCCTATTGTACTTTATTTTCTTTTGTTTTTATTTAAGATTCTAGCAACTTCCTTAACTGTGGGCATGGGTGGCTCGGCTGGAGTGTTTGGACCCTCCCTTTTTTCAGGTTGTATGCTAGGGGGGGCAATGGCTCTGGTAGCAGAGTCTTTTTTAGGAATGGGCAATAGTCCAGCTGGCTTTATGTTAGTTGGTATGGGTGCTTTTTATTCGGGAGTGGCTAGTGCTCCTATTGCGGGGATGATAATGGTATGTGAAATGGTCGGAAATTATGAACTATTGCCCCCTCTTATGCTTGTGACCATCCTCTCGGTTTCGCTAGGAAATCGTATGACAATTTACAAATCCCAATTGCTAAATCGTTTTTCTACACCGGCCCATTTTTGGGATATGAACCAAGATATTATGGATAAAATTTATCTTAAGGATATTCCTGAGTTTATTCGTACGTTAGCCATTTTAGATTCAAAAACAGCAATTGAGAGCTTACGAAAAAAAGCACTAGAACTCCAGGCAAGCGATTTTATAGTATCTGACAATGGAAAATACTTTGGGGTCTTAAGTCTTAGAAAAGTGAATACAATCCTAGAAATGGGGGATGAAAATTCCCATTTGCCAATTGGTGAGTTATGTGACACGAAAATCTCTCCGATACTTATTACAGCTTCCTTAAAATCTGCATTTTATACTTTATTAGAATTTGATATAGACAAAGCACCTATAATAGATTTTGACAATAAACTAATTGGTTATTTACGTATTTCAGATCTTTTTAGAATTTACTATAAACATATAAAGAAATAGTCTAACTATTATAGAAGCAAAACTGGAGGATTCTTTTTATGAAATCTAAATTATTGGTTCCCATTGTTCTAATTACCCTTTCTCTCTCAGCAATTGCATTCTTTTCCTCAATGGAAACATCTTTTACTCTATTAGATGCTAGTGAGCTTGCTAACTATCCAGAAAAATACGATGGGGACAACCTAAGAGTTCGAGGAAATGTAAAAGTTGGAAGTGTGGTTCGGGAAGGAAGGGAGGCAAGATTCATTCTCGAACTAGATAACAAAGAAATACCCGTTCATTTCACTGGAAAGAATCTTCTCCCTGACGCGTTCAAAGAGGGGATAAAAGCAAGAGTAGATGGTAAATACAAAAGTGGTGTATTGGTAGCAGATCATGTGGAAGCCAAGTGTGCCTCCAAGTATGAAGCAGAGTACAAACAGGAATAAAATATGAATGATTTTGGAGCACTTTTACTAATCACATCCCTTGGAGTACTCACCTTTAGCGTCCTCCAATCAATCTACGGTATATGGAAAAAAAATGATACAGCCGTTGAACTAGGAAGAATCACCCTCATGGCAAATGGATTTATCATTCTATTGGCATTCATTACTCTTATGACCCAATTAGCAAGAATGGATCTCTCTAATTATTATGTTGTCATGCATTCCAGTGAGCATCTTCCTATATTTTATAGGGTTACTTCCATTTGGTCAGGCTCATCGGGGTCTCTATTGTTTTGGAATTTACTCTTAAATATTTTTAGTTTTATGGTACTTTTTGAAACCAGAAAACTTTATAAAGATCGTCTTCCCATTTTAAACCTTGTTTTGGGATCCCTTTCCCTCTTTTTTACTTTCTTAGCCGTCTATTTTGCCGACGCCCAACCTTTTAGAGAATTCCAACCCAAAGCAGTGATTGGAAGGGGATTAAATCCTCTTCTCCAGCACTGGGCGATGATCATCCATCCACCCATCTTGTACATTGGCTATGTTAGTTTTGCAATACCTTTTGGAGTGGGCATGAGTGCACTTCTTACGGGAAGCTTGTCCTCTGATTGGCTCAAACAAATTCGCAAATGGACTCTTTTTTCTTGGTTTTTTTTAGGAGTGGGCATTTTGTTGGGATCCAAATGGGCGTATGAAGAACTTGGTTGGGGAGGATATTGGGCTTGGGATCCTGTAGAAAATGCATCCCTTATGCCCTGGTTATTAGCTAGTGCGTTCCTACATTCTATCGTCATAGAAGAAAGAAGGGGAATGCTGAAGTTTTGGAATATGTTCCTAATCATTCTAACCTTTCATTTTACCCTTTTAGGAACATGGATCACCCGAAGTGGGGTTTTAGAAGGTCCGCATAGCTTTTCAAAATCTACCATTGGCACTCCCTTCATTATCTTTATAATAGCTAGTTTTATACTCTATACAACTTTACTATTGCTAAGAAAAAATCTTCTCCAACCAGAAAGAAACTTGGAAGCCCTCACCTCTAAAGAAGGAAGTTTTTTCTTAAACAACTTTATTTTAGTACTCGCATGTTTGGTGATACTTTTAGGTGTATTTTCTCCCCTACTCTATGGAAAGGAATTTAAATCTCCTTGGTACAACTCTTGGGGAGTCCCCGCAGGTATTTTTCTCTTATTATTGATGGGAGCATCTCCTCTATTGGCATGGAGAAAAGGAGCTGATAGTATTTTTTTTGCTACCTTAATTAAACCATTCTTATCAGGTATTGTGGTTGCTTTTCTTTACTCTATTCTCTACTCAAATTTTTTTACAAGATCTGACTATAGCATTAGTGATACACTCGGTGAAGTTTATTCTGTTTTAACGGTTGGATTAGGGGCATTTACAATTGCAGGCATAATCCAGGAATTCCATAGAGGTATTACGGCTAGAAAGATCCAGTTTAGTAAAGAATCTTATTTGTATGCAGGGATCCAGTTACTTTTAAAAAACAAAAGACGATATGGTGGATATCTTGTTCATTTTTCTATGGTATTAATCTTTATAGGTTATGCGGGGAATGCATTCAAAGAAAATACTTCTTTTCGTTTCTTCTATACTCTTATGGAACCAAGAGGGGATGAAATTATATATAGGAGTAATGATAAGGCTATTTTAGGAAATTATACCATTGAAGCTAACCAATTAAAGATAGCACCTATGGTCAATGGTAATGAAAGTACCGATCCTAATATATTCAATGTAATTGTTTCGCAAAGAGCATCCTACAAAATTAAAAGACAAATGACCCATATTGACGAGATGCTAACAGAGAGAAGATTTTATCCTCAAGTATCACATCTTACCGGTGGGTTTGAATCTCATATCCCAACAAGTGAGCCAGCCATTAATTCTTCACCCAAGGAAGATTTCTATATCCAATTGGGAGCAATAGAGAGTGCCGTTGAAAGTTCAGAAAATCCAGATCTATCTATTCTCTTTATGGATTATTATTTTGGAAGCAGAAACTTTATAGAAAAAGCAAAGTTGGGGGACAGGTTTCCAAAGCAAATCATTGCAAATTTAGAAGTATGGATCAATCCATTGGTAAAATTGATATGGTTGGGCTCTCTACTCTTTTTCTTTTCGGGACTTTATATTATTCTTCCAATAGGAAATTCAAAAGGATGACTTTTTTTCCTAAACTTTTATTTGGTTTGGATAAAAGGTACTCCCTAAGGCTAACATTTTTTTTTGTACTACTCGTATCAATTGCATTGAGTGGAGAATCAATTTCAACTAATTTAACAGATCCAATCCATATACTTGCGTACCACGATGTAACTTCTAAGATTCGTTGTATCTGTTTACCTTCTTTGCCCATAAAAAGTTGTTCCTATAACAATTGTGCAGTTTCAGCAGAGTTAAAATTATTTATCGAAAATAGAATTCGAAAGGGCGAATCTTCTGATACTATCGTACAAAAATTACTCACTGGATTTGGCGAAGAAGCATTGGGAGATCCTATCATCCAAAAATTTAGAGAAAGTGGTAGTATGAATATGGTAAATGGTGTGCTGTATGGATTTGGAGATAAAATCCTTGCTGAGCCCTCTTCTATCTTCATAAACATGACTATCATTGGAATAGGATTGGGTGGGTTGGGTCTCATTTATTTTTATTTTAAAACCAATCGGAAAGTAAAACCAAACGCCTCTAATCCAATCCAACTTTCAAAAAACAGTGAAAAATATCTTAAGGAATTAGATTGATGGATTACTTACTGATTTTGTATTCCTTACTAATGGGAATGGTTTTAATTTTTCCCTTTGTTTACTTGGGAATTTTAAAAAATAGTCCACAGAAAGAACTACCATCTCCTAAAAATGCCATAGAACGAAAAATGCTCTTAGAAAATTTAAGGGATCTAAAAACAGACTACGAAACAAAGAAATTTTCAGAATCCGATTTTTCAGTACTCTCAGAGGATATCATTCGCAAATTAGAAGAAATAGATGAAAAAATCAAGAAAGAGCCAGTGACAGAAGATCTAAACAATCAGTGTACTTGCGGGGAAAAAAATCATGTCCCCAAATCAAAATTTTGTCATTTTTGTGGGAAAAAATTGTCAGTGATCTTTTAAGAAAATCTATCGACCATTTTTTTAAAATTTAGGTTTTATATAAAAGTAAATTTTTTATGAAAAAAGCGTGGGTTGGGATTCAGCCCCAAATATAACATTATCTCTATCCCCCCTGTTGGTGAGTCTATAGAATTTCTAATAAGTTTTTTTCCTTTTAATCCAATTATTTCTTGCATTTCCTTTAAATTTATAAATAATTTTATAACAATCAAGGACACTGATCAGGAGAATACCATTGAAACTTGGATTCAATTATCGATTTTTATTTTTAATTAGTATGCTAGTAGGGAACATAAATCTATTCGGATGGACAAACCATTTTTATGGAACATATTTGAGTCTAGAACC
>Ga0209550_10000667_pt1 | contig 32621 bp, 31 predicted proteins | sample LauGreSuBDMM15SN_2_FD_187567 | JGI IMG/M metagenome (GOLD analysis project Ga0209550, IMG submission 187567) | Freshwater lake microbial communities from Lake Michigan, USA - Su13.BD.MM15.SN (SPAdes) (version 5) | ecosystem: Environmental > Aquatic > Freshwater > Lake | place: Lake Michigan... | reverse complement strand
CATTGATTCCAAGTATACACTTCACCGCCAAATTCTCTTTCTGCCAATTCGTATCCCCAGTTTTTAAAAGCGCCTTCTGTATATTTCATGATATTTCCCTTGTGTACAATTGTAACAGAGGGAAGTTTATTTTCAATGGCATGTTCAATGGCAGATCTGATTAATCTTTCACTTCCTTGTTTACTAACTGGCTTAATTCCTAAAGAAGTAGTTTCAGGGAAACGAATATTTTTTACTCCCATTTCAGTAATCAAAAAGTTGAGTAATTTACTTGCCTCTGGAGTACCAGTCATGTATTCAATACCCGCGTAAATATCTTCTGTATTTTCTCGAAAGATTACCATGTTCACTTTTTCAGGTTGCCACATCGGAGAGGGCACACCCTCAAAATATTTTACAGGTCTCAGGCAAACAAATAAGTCAAGTTCTTGTCTTAGCGCCACATTTAAACTTCTAATGCCACCTCCAACTGGAGTGGTAAGAGGACCCTTTATGGATAGCAAATAAGTCTTAAAAGCATCCATAGTGGCTTCAGGCATCCAGCTTCCCGTTTTATCAAATGCCTTTTGACCAGCCAATACTTCAATCCAATTGATTTTTTTCTCACCCTTGTAGGCTTTTTGTACTGCAGCATCAAACACTCGTACACTCGCATTCCATATATCTGGACCAATGCCATCACCCTCAATAAATGGAATCGTGGGATTGTTGGGGACAGTTAATTTGCCATTGCTTCCCATTGTAATTTTTTCAGCCATTGGTAAAAGAATTTAAATTTTAAATATTTTTGCAAAAATACGCCAACTGGTCTGTAATTTTTACCCTAATTCTACACTACAATTTATCCATTCTCCATCGAACTTCACTGCGCCTATTTTTTTATAAAAATTAACAGCAGGTTCATTCCAGTCCAATACCTGCCATGCAATTCCATTGTAATTTTTAACTTTGGCTTCTTCTATGAGCTGATTGAAAAGTAGTTTTCCTATACCCTGACCTCTGTATTTCTCAGTTACCAATAGGTCTTCTAAATACATTCTTTGTCCTTTCCAGGTTGAATATCTAATATAATAGAGAGCAAAAGCTTGAACTTCTTTTAGTCCAGTTGGACTAGTAGTTTCTGCAACAAGGGCCCACCATACTGGATTTTCTCCAAATCCGCTTTCTACAAAATGATCAAACTGTACGGTTATTTCATCAGGTGCTTTTTCATAAACGGCTAGCTCATTTACCAATTCCATTATGCGATGGCAATCTTGTTGGATCGCTTTACGAATCGTTATTTCCATATTTATTTTAATATTAATTCTTATGTTTTCAAAAATCGTTCATTCAATTCACATTCCTTCATTATTTTGTTATTAAAAAAAAGGGCTCTTTGTTGACCTTTATCTTTAAGGGGCTTAACTTGCACCTATGCAGCAATACCTTCAACTTATTTCTCATATTATTGAAAACGGTAATGACAAGAGTGACAGGACAGGCACTGGTACTAGAAGTGTTTTTGGATACCAAATGCGTTTTGATCTCAGCAAAGGTTTTCCTTTGGTGACTACTAAAAAATGTCATTTGAAGAGTATAATTTATGAGTTACTCTGGTTTTTACAAGGGGATACTAATGTTGCCTATTTGAAAGAAAATAATGTAAAGATTTGGGACGAGTGGGCTGATGAGCAGGGCAACTTAGGACCAGTTTATGGAAAGCAATGGCGGAGTTGGGAAGGAGCTGACGGGGTAGAAGTAGATCAGGTAAAAGAATTGATTGAGCAATTAAAAACAAATCCTGATAGCCGGCGAATGATTATCAGCGCATGGAATGTTGCAGATTTACCAAAAATGAAACTGATGCCTTGTCATTGCTTGTTTCAGTTTTATACCGCCCCTGCTGTTGAGCCTGGGGGCCGTAGAAAACTCAGTTGTCAATTGTATCAGCGTTCTGCAGATGTATTTTTAGGAGTGCCTTTTAACATTGCTTCGTATGCATTGTTAACCCTTATGCTTGCACAGGTTTGTGATATGGAGCCAGGTGATTTTATTCATTCATTTGGGGATGTGCATCTTTATAATAATCATTTTGAACAAGCCAATCTTCAATTGAGTAGATCACCTTTTCCATTGCCTAACATGAAAATTAATACTGAGGTTAAAGATATTTTTGGTTTTAAATTCGAAGATTTCGAATTGGAAAATTATCAATCTCATCCGGGTATCAAAGCGCCGGTAGCTGTATAATGCTCCTTTCTAAAATATTTTTAAAAGTCTTTGGCTTGATAAATAAAATTAGAAAATTGAATAAGTAACTAATTTTTGGATTGATATTTTTCCGGCATTAACTAGAACACAATGAGTGAGACAAAAGATTTTATAGCATCCTCCAATTCTCTTTCAAAGGGTTTTGAAATAGCCTTGATTGTAGCTGCGGATACCAACAATGCAATTGGAATAAATAATCAATTACTTTGGCATCTACCAAATGATCTTAAATTTTTCAAAAATACCACTTGGGGCTTTCCTGTAATCATGGGTCGTAAAACTTTTGAAGCAGTTAATAAACCTTTACCTGGAAGGACAAATATTGTGATTACTCGTAACCAGGATTGGAAATACGAAGGGGTAAAAACAGCAATGGATCTGGCTGGAGCAATTGAATTGGCTCGACAAACCAATGCAAAGCAATTATTTATTATCGGTGGGGGCGAAATTTATACTCAGGCTATTCCTTTGGCTGACACCATTTATTTGACAAGAGTTCATACGATTCAAAAAGGGGATACTTTTTTCCCAGTATTGAATGAAAGTCAATGGGAATTATTTTCCAAGGATGATTTTTCTGCTGATGAAAAACATGCATTTGACTATTCGTTTCAATTGTGGAAACGAAAATAGAAAACTAGCTACCTTTTTTACATAACTTATTACCTTGTATAATCATTTTCAATTATCCCAAAAATTCCTTTACTATTACCTTACTGCATCCAATGGAAAAGGCCACGGGGTGCATTCACCCTTTGTATTTGACTTTATTAAAAATGTACTAACAGATAGGAAAATATATGATTGCTACAATAAGGTAGAAGACTGCAGAAAAGTTTTACTTTCAAACGAAGAGCTTATTGAGGTGGAAGATTTTGGAGCCGGTTCTTCACTAACACCTTCTAGCACAAGAAAAGTAAATGCCATTGCTGGCTCCTCTTTGAAGTCGAAAAAATTCGGACAGTTGTTATTTAGAATAATACAATACTATCAACCGGATGTTCTGCTTGAATTGGGCACTTCATTGGGCATTACAAGCTCTTACCTTTCCTTTGGAAATCCTTCGGCAAAATTATTCACCTGTGAAGGAGCTGAAAGAATTGCTTCCATTGCTCAGAAAAATTTTGATTCAATGAATTTGAGTAATATTCAAATAATAGCAGGAGATTTCTCTAAAACTCTTCCTTCGCTTTTAACCAATATGCGAAAGGTTGATTTTGCTTTTATAGATGGCAATCACCGAAAAACTTCTACTATTAATTATTTCCACCAATTACTTGACTATTCTAAATCTACCTCCATATTTGTAATGGATGATATCCATTGGAGCAGTGAAATGGAGGAAGCTTGGATCTATATACAGCATCATCCAGCAGTTACACTTACTATTGATCTTTTTTTTATTGGAATTGTCTTTGTAAATCCAGATTATAAAGTAAAACAACATTTTAAAATTCGGTTCTAATTATAACTAAATTTGTATTAATATTTTTTATCATGATAATAGGAATATGAACAAAATGGTGAAAACAAATACTGTTCTTTTATCTTTTAATATCCTGGTCCATTGAAAGTTCCATCTGCTCTTATCGATTCATTAATTGAGACCAAAGGCTTTGATAAAGAAGCCTTCGAAAAAGTACATCAATCCGGGGAGCAAATTACTTCGGTAAGATTTAATGCTCAGAAGCCGGTAGACCAATCAACTATTTTTTCGGTAGAAAATAACAATGAAGCAATAGCCTTCTCGTCAGTACCATGGAATGCAAATGGATACTATCTTTCATCTCGTCCTTCCTTTACTACAGATCCTTTATTTCATGGAGGGGCTTACTATGTTCAAGAAGCAAGTAGTATGTTTTTGGAAGAAGCAATTCGTCAGTCAATTGATCTTTCACAATCTTTGAGGGTATTAGATCTTTGTGCTGCCCCTGGAGGAAAATCCACTTTGCTTCAATCTGTGATTTCTGATAAAAGTATTTTAGTTAGTAATGAAGTTATCAAATCAAGGGTAACTGTATTATCGGAAAATATTATAAAATGGGGTGCAGCAAATGTGGTCGTCACAAACAATGATCCCAAAGATTTCCAAAGGCTTCAAGGTTATTTTGATTTGATAGTAGTAGATGCACCTTGCAGTGGAAGTGGACTTTTTAGAAAAGACCCTAGGGCAGTTAATGAGTGGAGTGAGCAAAGTGTTGAAATGTGCTGTCATCGTCAACAACGTATTTTAGCAGATATCTTACCTACATTGAAGGATGGTGGAACATTAATTTATTCTACCTGCTCCTATTCACCCATGGAAGATGAGGACATTAGTGACTGGCTGATCAATGATTTTGGACTTGAATCTATTTCATTTCAGTTAAAAAATGAATGGAATATTATTGAAACTACTGCTTCAATATCTAGGGCTAAAGGATATCGTTTTTATCCAGATAAATTGAAAGGGGAGGGTTTTTTTATTGCAGCTTTTAGGAAGGAAAATCTATCTGGTTTGGAAAAAAGAGATTTGAATGTAAAGGGCAAATCTGAGAGATTGACTTCTAAAGAAATAGAAGTGATAAAACCATGGATTGATAAATGGGATAATTTTTTCTTTATAAAGCAAAAGGAGGAAGTGATTGCAGTGCCATTATACTTGGAAAAGGATTTAGCAATTTTACAATCGGCGCTTTATATTAAAAAGGCTGGAGTAAAATTGGGCGTCATCATAAGAAGCGAATTAATCCCAGACCATGAGCTTGCCTTGAGTAATATAATTAATCCATTGATTGCTGGCATTGAAGTTGACAAATCAACTGCGCTGGAATATTTAAGAAAACAGGATATAAACATCGAAACAAATTATAAAGGATGGATTTTATTAACCTACCAACAAATTAAATTAGGGTGGATAAAGCTATTGTCAAATCGAATTAATAACTACTATCCCAAAGAGTGGCGTATCGTCAATAAGTAGAGACAATATTCTCTACTATTTTTTCAATTCAACTATTTTTGATGTTTATAATATTGCTAGTAGTCAACAAAATTTCCCATCTTTGCATCGAATAAATAGTCAGCATATGAAGTTTTTATTGATTGCATTATTTTCTTTACCATTATTGGTTCAGGCTCAAAATAAATTATTATTGGTTGAAGGCGAAGCGCCAAATTTATTTGTAGACCACAAAGTTGCTCCAAAGGAAAATTATTATAGCATTGGTCGTATTTACAATGTGAGCCCAAAAGAAGTGGCTCCTTTTAATAATCTTGTATTGGAAAATGGTTTGAGTTTGGGGCAGAAATTAAAGATTCCATTAGTAGCTTCTAATTTTTTACAATCGGGTGATGCATTAGAGGGCGAAGTTTTAGTTCCATTGTATCATATTGTAAATGGAAAGGAAAGTCTTTATAAAATAAGTACTCTCTTTAATAAAGTGCCTATTGAAACGCTAAAGAAGTGGAATAATCTAAAGGCAAATGGCATAGCCAATGGAACCAAATTAATAGTAGGATATCTAAAGATTAAAAAAGAGCTTTCACCATTATCAAATATGGCAAAAGTGAAGCCGGCTGATATTGTAACAAGTAAGGTTGATAGCAAGGTTGAGAGTAAGGTTGAAGCCGCCGTTAAACCAGTGGTCGTTGCAAAAGAGCCAGTTAATTCTGAGCCAGTTAAGCCATTACAAACGGCTAAGAAAAATGCCGAGGTAAGTTTATTAGTTGCAGAGAAAGTGAGCAGCGAACCGATTGCAACTAAAGTGGTCAAAGAGGTGGCACCTGTTAAACAAGTCTCCAAAACAGCTGGCCTTGTCAAGGATTTCAAGGGTGGAGTATTTAAATCGGATTATGATGAACAAGTTCGTAAAGGAGAATTGACTTTTGAAAAAGGAGAAGCAGGTTTATTTAAGAGCAATAGTGGTTGGGAGGATGGAAAATATTATTGTTTGCATAATTCTTCCAACTCTGGAACGATAATAAAAATTACCAGTAACTTAACTGGCATAAGTGTTTATGCGAAGGTGTTGGATTTAATTCCAGATATAAAACAAAATTCAGGACTACTGATAATAATTAGTAATGCAGCTGCGCAAGAGTTGGGAATGGGCGATGGTAAATTTGATTGTGCTTTGAATTATGTAAAATAAAATACGCTACAATAAGTTTTTTTGGTTGTACTTATTTAGCTGGTAATATACTTTTCTGGGGGCAATAAGTTTTATAAACTAATTATTTAGAAAGCTAGTAAAATTGAATTATTGTTTGTCTTCTATTTGCTTAATTTTTCTATCAATTGATAAAAGGTAGATAAATAGGCCTAATAGAATGGTGATACAAATGGCTAGTACTACATAAATTTTTCCGTTACTGCGCATAGGAGTTTCAGCTGCTAAATTTTCTTGAGCAAAAGTTTGGGTACTTAAAATTATTCCAGCTAACAATAAAAGTAAATAGTGAATTCTATTTCGCATTGAGTAAGTTTTTATCTCTAATTAAATAAATTCGGATGTTAAGGGTGGTTATCCAAGTCCCTAAAAGGGTCCAACCTATTACTGCTGGCCAAAAAACTAGTCGCATCGTAGCGTCAAGGTCTGCTCCATTTAGACCAGGGTTTCCTTCTACACCTTTACCTCCAGGATGCAAAGATTCTACCAATCTAGGCAAAATCATTATGAGTGGCAGGTAAATAAAGTATGCAAAAATATTATAGACCGCACTTATTTTTGCGCGTTTGTCAATATCGGTTATTGCATTGCGTAAAACTAAATAAGCAAAATAAATAAGAAGAGCAATTGCTACGCCAATTTGTTTTGGATCATTGCTCCAAGGTTCTCCCCAAGTATAGGTAGCCCAAATAGCTCCTGTTATTAAACCTAGTATGCCCATCAGAATGCCAGTTTTGGCAAAGCAGGAAGCGTAAATATCGCGGCGAAGATCAGGCTTACGAAGATATAAAATCGAATAAACTAAGGAAGTAGTTAATAAAATAATTTGACCAAACCACATAGGTACATGAAAGAAGAGATTGCGAATGGTTTCTTTTAGATTTCCTATGAGGGGCACTTTAATTAAGAAACCCGCAGTAAAAGTGTATATGAGTAAAACGGCCGCTAATATTTTCCACCAACTTTTTCGCATGTAAATAAAAATGTATAATGCAAATTTAAGGAAAACAGTCTTTTGTTCAAATTGTTATTTTAGATATTGCTTCTTCAGTCAAAATTGTATTAGGATACTAAGTATATTCACTTCTTTAAAATACGCTCAATGAATTACATTTTTTAAAAAATTAGTCTTTCCATAAAAATGGAAATAAGATGATAGAAAGAGCTATCACCATGATGTCTAGTCCTACAATCAGTAACGATAACTGCAAGAGTGCGCCTTCTCTAAAAATTTCACCAAAAGCAACTTTCGAAAGTCGGATGAGTAGTAGTAGTTGAGGTATGATTAATGGGAATCCCATAATGGCCATTAATGCAGCATTTTGTTGGGCCTTAGCGGCGATAGCTGCTAATAAGGTAAAGACCAAACTGATACTGATTCCACCTATACAAACAATACCTATAAATTGTAAAGTGTTGTCCAATGGGTTTTTCAATAAAATAAAAAATAAGCCTAAACTTAGTAGGCTCATGATAAGCATTAGTAGGATATTGTAAATAAGTTTTGCAATAATGAATTCTTTTGCTCCCGAAATAGTATAGAAGTATAGCATACGTCCTTTGCTTTCCTGTAGAAAACTTTTAGCTACCGCATTTACACAAACAAATAATTGTATGATCCAGAACAAACCATTCCATACATCTCCCTCTGGATTATTGATGGAAAGATAGAGTACAAAGATGGTAGAGGCTATATATAAAAGAATACCATAAAAACTGTGTTGTTGTCTAAACTCCAGCAGTAGATCTTTCTTTAGTAGGGCAAAAATTGATTTGATCATTGTACAATATTTCAATTTTAATTCTTACAGTGAATGGTGCATTAATTTTTTTAGATAAAGCATCTTAAATTTACTTTTTGATACAGTTTCTGCACCTAGGTTCATAGACTTCTTTTTCGCCGATTAAAATTTGACCACCCTCGCTGTTTTTTCTATAGCTAATGTTGGCAATATTTCCACATACTACACAAATAGCATGTAGCTTGGTGATGTAGTCAGCAATTGCTAGTAAGTTAGGTATTTGAGCAAAAGGTTTTCCAGAGTAATCCATATCAAGACCTGCAACAATTACTCTTATTCCTTTTGAAGCAAGTTGCTCACAGACGGTAATAATTTGTTCATCAAAAAATTGAGCTTCGTCTATACCTACCACGTCAGCATCCTGAGCAAGTAAAAGAATATCCTTCGCACTTTCTACAGGAGTACTTTGTATAAAATTGGTATCATGACTAACGATTTTTATTTCATCATATCGCTTATCAATAGAAGGCTTGAATATTTCAGCTTTTAAATTAGCAATCTTTACTCTTTTTAATCTGCGGATTAGTTCTTCCGTTTTTCCGCTAAACATGCTTCCACAAATGACTTCAATCCAGCCACGTCGGCCACCGGTAATATTTGGTTCAATAAACATTTATAGATTTTTTTAAAATACTGTTTGTAACTTTAACGCTAGAACTGCAAAGATTATGGTTTTGATTCAATGGTCAAAACTAATTTTGTTATTTGTAATGTAAATCAATTGTTTTATTTATGGAAAGAGTGGAAACACTTTTGCAAAAATTGCAACAACAATTTAATGAAGGGGTTTCAGCGGAGCTACTTTTAAATACGGTACAAATGTTACAGCTAGAATTAGCTCATTTGCGTGACAATAAATCTGAAGAACTAGCTAGAAATGAGACTGTTACAATAAAATCAGCAGCTCTGGTTGTACCCCCAGTTATTCAGAAGCCATTGTCTACTGCAACTTATGCTATTCCTGATGTTGAGAAAAAGATTATTGGAATTTTACAAATAGACGAAGCTGAATTAGCAGCTGAGCTGGATGAAATTAAGCAGAATGCTTTGTTGATGCGACAGATTAGTGGCCAAAGCAAACCAAAATTAGTTATTGAATCTGAGGAAGTCGATATTCCTACTCGGTCTATTCAACCATTACAGCCTGTAGTTTATCAAAAGGCTCCTGAAAAACAGTTGGTAGAAGAACAAGCTCTTTCAATCAATGACCAACTGAAGGAAAATAAAGTGGAGGTTAGTGATGTCTTATCGGCTGGGCCAATTAAGGACTTGAAAAAAGCCATAGGCATTAACGATCGCTTTTTATTTATCAATGATTTATTTGATGGAGATGAATCTGTTTTCGAAAGAAGCATCAAAACAATTAATAGTTTTTCGATTTGGCCAGAAGCAGACTATTGGATTCGCAGAGAGTTAAAAACAAAATTGGGTTGGAAAAATGATAGCTTATCCGTTCAGCTTTTTGATCAATTGGTTAGAAGACGATTTTCCTGAACGAATTGAATAATCTTTTTACTAGCTCCGGAATTGGAGAAAACAAATTTTTCGGCTGCTTTTCCTTTTGTTTTCAAGACATCTTCTTGTTTCCACAATAAATTTAAAACAGATTCCAATTCTAGCGCATTTTTAATAGGAATTCCTCCACCGCTTTCAACTAGCCCGATGGCTTCTGCATATTTTTTGTATTCTGGACCAAAGATTACTGGCTTACCATATACTGCTGCCTCTAGAACATTGTGAACCCCATCTGCTCCAAAGCCACCCCCAACATAGGTTATGTTAGCATAGTGATAAAGCCTAGAAAGCATTCCTACATTGTCTACAATTAGTAAGTTTTTTATTTCATTTTGGTCGACTGACCCGTTGATTAAATCTGTATAAAGTAAGGCATTCGGAAAATTTCTTTTCATTTGTTGAATGTTTCCAGGGTCAGTTTCATGAGGAGCAATAATAAATTTTATTGATGGATTTGCTTTTATATAATGGACAAGTTCAGTCTCATCTTCTTCCCAAGTACTCCCGGCAACGAGTACCCTATTTTTTTCGCAATATTTTTCAATGATAGGAATTGGTTCAAATTTTTCAGCAATTTCAATTACCCGATCAAATCTTGTATCTCCTGTAATAATTACATTGTCATTGATTGCTATGGAAGAAAGTAATTTTAAAGAGCTTTCATTCTGAACAAAAAAATAACTAATCGATGACAGCATTTCTTTCCAAAGACTTCCATACCATTTAAAAAAAGGTTGAGAATTTCTGAAAATACCAGATACTAGTAAAACAGGAATATTTCTTCTTTTGAATTCATGCAAATAGTGATACCAAAATTCATATTTTATCCATAGCACCATTGAAGGGTTGAGTATATCTACCATTTTTTTTGCATTGGAGGCGCCATCAAATGGTAAATAATAAATTTGATCAGCACCTTTATAATTTTTCATTACTTCATATCCAGATGCTGAAAAAAAAGTGATTACAATATAAATAGAAGGGTAGTCTTTTTTAAGTGATTCCACTAACGGCCTTCCCTGTTCGAATTCTCCTACGCTTGAGCAGTGCATCCACACCACCTTTCTTGAAGAAGGAAGGTGGTTGGCTTTCATAGTTAAAAATATATTTTTCCTTCCCTGTAAACCTAGCCTGGCCTTGGTATTGAATAATGCGGCTATCCTAAATGCAAAAGCATAGAGTAGTAAGAAAAGCTCGTAAAATAGTTTAGCCAACGTTTATTTTTTGACAAATCTAATAGCAAATTTTTAATATATTGGTATCTAATTAAAACCCAAGCCCCTAAACTTGGTGCTTATTCTCGATATACTATCTTTGTAATCTCTAAAAATTAATCTATGAGGCAGTTGCAAATGGTAGATACTAAAACACAGTATCAGAAAATAAAACCTCAAATCGAAGCAGCTGTTTTGGCGGTGCTTGATAGTTCCCAGTTTATAGGAGGTAAGGTTGTAAATGATTTTGCAGTTAATTTGGCATCTTTTAATGAAGTGAAGCATGTAGTGCCCTGTGCCAACGGAACCGATGCACTTCAAATAGCCTTTATGGCATTGGATCTTCAGCCAGGCGATGAAGTGATTACACCTTCCTTTACCTACATTGCTACAGTAGAAGCGGCTGCTTTATTAAAGTTAAAGCCTGTATTTGTGGAAGTGGATCCTGTTACATTTTGTATGGATGCAAGTTCAATCGAAAAAGCGATTACCACAAAAACAAAAGCCATTGTTCCAGTGCACTTGTATGGCCATGCCGCTGAAATGGAGAAAATAATGGCCATTGCTCAAAAACATAACTTATTTGTTATAGAAGACAATGCACAAGCTATTGGATGTAAATATACTTTCAGTAATGGAACCGTTGTAAAAACAGGGGGAATTGGCCATATCGGCTGTACTTCTTTTTATCCTTCCAAAAACTTAGGTGCTTATGGAGACGGAGGAGCAATTACTACCAATGATGACGAGCTTGCTGAAAAAATAAAAATGATTGCAGCGCATGGTCAGAGTAAAAGATACTATCATGATGTAGTTGGAGTAAATTCTAGACTAGACGCTATTCAAGCGGCTATTCTCTCAATTAAATTAGGCTACTTGGATGAGTACAATGAAGCTCGAAAAAAAGCGGCAGATTATTATAACAATGCTTTTAAAGAGGTCGATGTATTTGATTTGCCGAAAATGGCTTCTTATAGTAGTCACGTTTATCATCAGTATACACTTGTTTTAAATGATCAAAATAAAAAAGGGTATTCTAGGGACGGTCTTCATCAATATCTAACTGAGAAAGGTATTCCATCCATGATTTATTACCCTGTGCCTTGCCATCGACAAAAGATGTTTGATTCTTTTGGTGGTAGCGAATTTAATTTGCCAGTTACGGACTGGTTGTGCGAAAGGGTAATCTCTCTTCCCATTCATACAGAATTGGATAGCGAACAACAAGATTTTATTATTTCTAATGTATTAGATTACATTCATTCAAAATAACTAAAATGAATATAACAGTAATTGGAACAGGATATGTAGGATTGGTAACAGGTACATGTTTTGCAGAAACTGGCAACGATGTTGTTTGTGTAGATATTGATCAAGCAAAAGTTGAAAAATTAACTTCCGGTCAGATCACTATTTATGAGCCTGGGTTAGAAAAAATATTTTTAAAAAATCAAAAAGATGAGCGGTTGAGTTTTACGACCTCTTTATCAGAAGGTATTAAAAATGCGCAAGTAATTTTTCTTGCACTTCCTACCCCTCCAGGAGAAGATGGCAGTGCAGATTTGAAATATATTTTGGGAGTGGCCAAAGAATTGGGTGCGTTAATTGAACAAGGTGATTATAAGGTAATCATTGATAAGAGTACGGTGCCAGTTGGGACAGCTGAAAAAGTTAGACAGGCTTTGATGAGTAATGGGGGTATTGAGGGAACATTTGACATCGTTAGTAATCCAGAATTTTTGAGAGAGGGGGTAGCAGTGGAAGACTTCATGAAACCAGATAGGGTAGTGATTGGAACTTCATCAGAAAAAGCTAAAATTATATTGAGTGAATTATATGCTCCTTTTGTTCGCCAGGGAAATCCAGTAATTTATATGGATGAAAAAAGTGCTGAGCTGACAAAATATGCCGCTAATTCTTTTTTGGCGATGAAAATTACTTTCATGAATGAAATAGCTCAACTCTGTGAATTGTTAGGAGCAGATGTAGATATGGTAAGAAGGGGTATTGGAAGCGATGAGCGTATTGGAAAACGTTTTTTATTTCCAGGTATTGGCTATGGGGGAAGTTGCTTTCCAAAAGATGTGCAGGCCTTGGCAAAGTCATCAACAGAAGTCGGGTATAATTTCAAGATATTAGAGGCTGTGATGAACGTAAATGAAAAACAAAAACTACATTTAATTCCTAGTATCAAAGCCTATTTCAATAATGAGTTGAGGGGTAAAAAAATAGCGTTGTGGGGATTAGCTTTTAAGCCAAATACGGATGATATCCGTGAAGCTCCTGCCTTGTATTTGATTGAGGCAATACTGTCTGAAGGTGCTACCATTGCTGCTTTTGACCCTGAAGCCATGCAAAATGTAAAACAGTTGGTAGGGGATAGGATTTCATTTGTTGAAAATCAGTATGAAGCATTGAAGGATGCAGATGCGCTAGTTATCGCAACTGAGTGGAGTGAATTTAGAACACCCAATTTTGATAGAATAAGCTCATTGCTAAAAAACAAAGTAATTTTTGATGGTCGAAATCTTTTCGATTTAAATAAGATGGGAGATTTGGGTTATCATTATGTGAGTATAGGAAGGAAAGTGGTCGAGAATAAATAATTAATTCAGACATTTTCAAATAATAATTTATATGACTTCAAAACGTGTATTGATTACTGGAGCTGCTGGTTTTTTGGGTTCCCATCTTTGTGATAAGTTTATAAAAGAGGGTTATTCTGTGATAGGAATGGACAATCTAATTACAGGTGATTTGAAAAACATTGAGCATCTTTTTAAACTAAAAGAATTTGAATTTTATGAACAAGATGTATCTAAATATATACATGTGTCTGGCGAGCTAGATTATATTTTACATTTTGCATCTCCCGCTAGTCCGATAGATTATTTAAAAATTCCTATACAAACTTTAAAAGTTAGTTCTCTAGGCACACATAATTGTTTGGGATTGGCCCTATCTAAAAAAGCTAGAATTTTAGTGGCAAGTACCAGCGAAGTATATGGTGATCCATTGGTACATCCACAAAATGAATCTTACTGGGGAAATGTTAATCCAGTTGGCCCAAGGGGTGTATACGATGAAGCAAAAAGATTTCAAGAAGCCATTACGATGGCTTATCATACATTTCATCAGTTAGAAACCAGAATTATCAGAATATTTAATACCTACGGGCCAAGAATGCGTTTAAATGATGGACGTGCTTTACCTGCTTTTATTGGACAAGTATTGCGAGGAGAGGATTTAACTGTATTTGGCGATGGAAGTCAAACTAGGAGTTTTTGTTATGTATCAGATTTAGTGGAAGGAATCTATCGATTGTTACTTAGCGACTATACTCAACCGTTAAACATTGGTAATCCAGATGAAATTTCCTTGAATGATTTTGCAGAGGAAATTATTCAGCTCTCCGGAACCGATAAAAAAATTGTATACAAACCTTTGCCAACCGATGACCCAAAGCAACGTCAGCCTGATATTACAAAAGCTAAGGAGGTGTTGGGTTGGCAGCCAACTATCGGTAGAAAAGAGGGATTAAAAATCACCTTCGATTATTTTAAGTCCTTGCCAAAGGAAGAACTTTATAAAATTCCCAAAGAATTCTCCAAGACGTTAAAATAATTCTTGCAACAAAAATTAATGTTTGTTGCGACTGTCAGAAATAGGATAAGATTAATTTTACATATTGAATAATAAAATAATATTTTTACAAAAAAATTACAAAAAGGCCTTTTGTAATTTGGCAATAAGTGATTTCTTATTCAAAGGTTAAGGATGTAAAATTTATGTATCAAGACTTACTTAATAAAAATAACCAACTCGCAGTGATTGGACTCGGCTATGTAGGGCTTCCGATTGCATTGGCATTTGCAAAAAAAATCAAAGTAATTGGTTTTGATATTAGTGAAAAGAGGGTGGAAATTTTAAAAAACAGCATTGATCCTAGTCAAGAATTAGAAAAAGAAGCTTTTGAGAATAGCGATATTATATTTACATCGAATCTTGATATTTTAAAGCAGGCTAATTTTTTTATTGTTGCGGTTCCTACTCCGGTGGATGATCATAATATTCCCTATCTAGTCCCCATTCAAAAAGCATGTGAATCGATTGGAAAAGTGATCAAGAAGGGTGATTATGTGGTATTTGAAAGTACGGTATATCCTGGCTGTACAGAAGAGGATTGTATCCCCATCATTGAAAAAATTTCTGGTTTAAAAAACATTGATGATTTTAAAAGCGGCTATTCTCCTGAAAGAATTAATCCGGGAGATAAGGAACATACCCTTGATAAAATTATTAAAATTGTTAGTGGCTGTGATGCTGAGAGTTTAGAGCAAATTGAACAAGTATACAAGCTAGTGGTATCTGCAGGAATACACAAAGCCTCTAGTATAAAGGTTGCAGAAGCTGCTAAAGTAATTGAAAATACGCAGCGTGATTTAAATATAGCACTCATGAATGAACTGTCAATAATTTTTGACAGAATGGGAATCAATACCTACGAAGTGTTGGAAGCTGCAGGTACAAAATGGAATTTTTTAAAATTTCAACCTGGCTTAGTAGGTGGACATTGTATCGGTGTAGATCCTTATTATCTTACTTACAAATCAAGAGAATTGGGGCACGACAGCCAGGTGGTTTTAGCGGGAAGATTTATTAATGACGGGATGGCAAGTTATATTGCAAAAAAAATCTTGCAACACATTATCATACACAATGGCAATGTTAAGCGAACCAAGGTATTGGTAATGGGTGCTACATTTAAAGAAAATGTAAGTGATATAAGAAATAGTAAAGTAGCTGATGTGATAAAAGAATTGAAATCATTTTTAGTGAATGTAGAAATTACTGATCCATTTGCGAAAACCGAGGAGCTTTCTGCATTGTATGGATTTGAACTTACCGAGCAAATAGCGGATGACTATGATGCAGTACTAGTTGCTGTACCGCATGAAGTGTATAAAAATTTAGATGATGATTATTTTTCCAGCATCACTAAGCCTTCAGCAATGATTGCAGATATAAAAGGTATTTTCAGAGGCAAAATATACAACAGGCATTATTGGAGTCTTTAGTTATCTAAATAAGTAAGATTTTTTCTCTTTCTAATGAAAAAAGTAATTAAATTTTAAAAATCAAATTTGTATTCATCATGGCTCCTTCTTTTCATACAAAAGACCTCAGTCAGGAAAGTTTTTTGGTTACTGGCGGAGCTGGTTTTATCGGGAGTCATATTGCGGCCTACCTTCTTAAACATGGAGCAAAGAAAGTAAGGGTATTGGATAATTTGGTTAATGGTTTTCAAAGCAATCTTGATTTACTTCGTTCCTATTCTTCTTTTGAATTTGTGGAAGGAGATATAAGAAATGAAGACACCTGCTCAAAGGCTTGCAGAGATATGAATTATGTCAGTCATCAGGCTGCCGTAGGTTCAGTGCCACGTTCAATAAAGGAACCCGTCTATTTTAACGAGGTAAATGTTGGAGGCTTTGTAAATATGTTAAAAGCCGCTGCTGATAATAAAGTAAAACAATTCGTTTATGCATCTTCCTCCTCAGTCTATGGCGACGAGCCAAATCTGCCTAAAATCGAGGGACGAGTGGGTAATTGTCTTTCGCCTTATGCCGCTACCAAAAAAACGAATGAATTGTATGCCAATGTATTTGCTAATGTATATGGTTTAAATTTGTTGGGCTTTCGTTATTTCAATATTTTTGGACCTCGACAGAATCCTGACGGAGATTATGCAGCGGTGATTCCATTATTTATAAAAGGTATTTTAAAAGAAACGCCCGTATATATCAATGGTGACGGAGAACAAACGAGAGATTTTACACCGGTAGAAAATGCCGTTCAAGCGAATATTATAGGCATGTTGACAGATAAAAAAGAAGCTTTGAATAAAGTATACAATGTAGCAATGGGAGAAAATTTTTCAGTTAATTATCTATTCAATGCTTGTAAAAAACATTTACAAAGTAATTTTGAAGCCTGTAATAGGGAATCAAGATCAGGAGATATTAAAAATTCATTGGCAGACATTTCTCTGGCAAAAAATTTATTAGCGTATTCACCAACTAAAAATTTTGAAAAAGGGTTAATTGAAACGATTGATTTTTTTAAAGAAAAATATTCATAAGTGACGCCATAATTTATTTCAATCTCTAACCGCTTTTAATTTATACAAAATCATTTATTAATGCCTATCATCCAAACCGATTTTCCTGATTTGTTAATTGTTGAACCACAAGTTTTTGAAGACAGCAGAGGTTATTTTTATGAAAGTTATAATGAAAGAGTTTTTTCAGCACAGGGTATCAGTATGAAATTTGTACAGGATAATCAGGCTAGGTCATCCTATGGCGTAATACGCGGCTTACATTTTCAATTACCTCCCTTTGCGCAAACTAAATTGATAAGAGCATTATCTGGAAGTATATTAGATGTTGCAGTTGATATTAGAAAGGGTTCTCCTACCTACGGAAAGGTATTTACGATTGAATTAACTGCTGAAAATAAAAAACAATTGTTGGTGCCCAAAGGTTTCGCACATGGGTATTCGGTTTTAAGTGAATCAGCAGAAGTGATGTATAAGTGTGACGAATTTTATAATAAGCAAACTGAGGGTGGTTTATTGTATAGTGATTCAATGCTAGCAATTGATTGGGGTATTCCAGCAGCTAAGGCGTTAGTAGCTGAAAAGGATCTTCTACTTCCTGGAATCGAAAATTTTGAAAGTAAATTTATTTTTAATAATTTTTAATGTCAAACAAAAAAGTCATTTTAGTAACGGGTGCAAATGGACAATTGGGTAGCGAAATGCAGACTTTGTCGGGTAGTTATCCAGAATATGAATTTTTATTTGTTACTAGGAGTGAATTACCAATTGATGATGAGAAAGCGGTAGAGAATTTTTTTTCAAATCATCCAATAAATTATTGCGTGAATTGTGCAGCATATACGGCTGTAGACAAGGCTGAGACAGATTCCGAAAATGCATTCATCATAAATGGATCTGCAGTAGGTAATTTAGCGAAGTATTGCAAATTGCAGGGAGCAATATTTATTCATATTTCTACTGATTATGTATTTGATGGCACTGCCACTAGTCCTTACAAGGAAGAGGATATAGTAAATCCAGTAAACTTGTATGGTGCGTCAAAATTAAAAGGGGAACAGCTTGCAATATTTAACAACCCCGACTCTATTATCATTCGTACTTCTTGGGTGTATTCTTACAGCGGAAATAATTTTGTAAAGACGATGCTTCGTCTAATGAAAGAAAGGGAAAGCATACAGGTGGTAAGTGATCAATTGGGTTCTCCTACTTATGCAGCAGATTTAGCTGCAGCAATTATGCAAATAATTAACCAGTTAAAACAATCTCCATTTTTATTGAATGAGGTCAGAGAAATTGGTCAAATATTTAATTATTCTAACCAAGGGGTAATCAATTGGTATCAATTTGCTTTAGCAATTAAGGAGTTTTCTGGAACGGGTTGTGTTGTGAATCCAATACTTTCTTCGCAGTATCCTACGCCTGCAAAACGTCCTAATTACTCAGTAATGGATACAAATAAAATTGAACGAACCTTCCATTTAGTTATTCCAAATTGGAAAGACAGTCTTCAAAAATGTGTCAAATTGTTACTCGGGCAGTAAAATAGCAAATTTTCTTTAGGCTAAATTTATTATTCGCAGCAATATATTGATACACCTATTAAAAGCTTAAAAATCTTTATTTAGGAAAAAAGATTAGTTCGTGCCTGCTTATTTTTTGATAATTAGGTCTAAATTTTGGTAAAATGAAATGGAATTAGCTTTGAAAAACCAAGCTTAAAGCGATTCCTTTTGATCATTTCCTTTTGAGTAAAACTCAATATTGGTTTCAAGTATTTTTAAACAATCTAAGGGAGCTACCCAAAAATACATAACTTAAAAAATTATATTTTATAATTTATATTCCTTTTCCATTTACTTTTGTTTCTTTATTTCCTTCATACTTCTCAGATAACTTGTAAAGGATGTTTTTTTACCAAAAAATTGAGTCTAGTGTCAACTAAAGTTAATAAAGTAACAGCAGCAGGATTGCTAGTTGCTTTGGGCATTATTTATGGAGATATCGGAACCTCTCCTTTGTACGTTTTCAATGCAATTATAAATAGTAAAGAAATCTCTGAGTTGCTAGTGGTAGGGGGGCTCTCTTGTATTATTTGGACCCTTACTCTTCAGACAACTTTAAAATATGTAGTACTTACCTTGAGGGCTGATAATAAAGGAGAGGGAGGTATTTTTTCATTGTATACTTTGGTTAGACGTCAAAAAAAATGGTTGGTTATACCAGCTATGATTGGAGGAGCTGCCTTGCTAGCCGACGGAATGATAACCCCTGCGATCTCAGTGGCCTCTTCAATAGAAGGGCTTAAACAAATTGATGCTTTTAAAGATATCAGTCAGTTACACATAATTTATATAGTGCTTAGTATTTTGGCATTGTTATTTTTTCTTCAAAAGTTCGGTACTGCATCGATTGGTAAATTGTTTGGTCCAATAATGATGATCTGGTTTGCGATGCTCGCTATTTTGGGCATCGTTCATTTCCAAGATGATTTGAGTGTTTTTAAAGCATTCAATCCTTATTATGCTGTAAAATTATTAACGGTGTATCCCAACGGATTTTGGATATTGGGAGCTATTTTCCTTTGTACAACTGGAGCAGAAGCACTTTACAGTGATCTTGGACATTGCGGCCGAGCAAATATTCGTTATTCATGGGTTTTTGTAAAGACTTGTTTAATAATTAATTATTTAGGCCAAGGAGCTTGGTTGTTGGCTACTTTCAAGGGACAAATAATTACTGATGAAATAATCAAAGGTGGCTTTAATCCTTTTTTTGGAGTGATGAGTGATCAATTTAGGTTGATAGGATTGGTGATAGCTACTTTTGCTGCCATCATTGCTAGTCAGGCATTAATAAGTGGTTCGTTTACCCTTATCAGTGAGGCGATAAGATTAAATCTCTGGCCACGAATGAAAATTAATTATCCCTCCGAGGCGAAGGGGCAGTTATTTATTCCAGGTATTAATTTAATGCTATTTCTAGGTTGTTGTACCATCGTTCTTTATTTCAAATCAGCAAGTGCAATGGAAGCTGCCTATGGTTTAGCCATTACCTTGTGCATGTTATCTACCTCCATTTTATTTGCCAATTTTTTGGTATCAAAGAGAACTAATTCATTGCTTATTTATTTATACTTATTTATTTATCTAACATTAGAGTGTGTGTTTCTATTCGCTAATTTGGATAAATTTTCTCATGGGGGATATATTGCTGTGATGGTGGGCGGAGGCTTGTTTATAGTAATGTATGTTTGGTTTCGTAGTAGAAAAATTAAAAATCGTTATGTTGAGTTTGTAAGGATGGAGGAATATATTTCTAAATTAGAGGAATTAAGTAATGATAATTCGGTGCCCAAATATGCTACCCATTTAGTGTATATGACGAGTGCTAATAATCCTAAAGAAATTGAGCATAAGATTATCTATTCTATTTTAAGTGGAAAACCAAAACGGGCAGATATATTTTGGTTTGTTCACGTCGATACTCTTGATGAGCCCTATACCAGTGAGTACGTTGTTGAGCACATTATTCCTAATGATATCATTAGGGTTGAATTTAGATTAGGATTTAGAGTGGCCCCTCGAGTAAACTTAATGTTTAAAAAAGTAGTAGAAGATTTGGTAGCCAATAAAGAAGTAAATGTAACTAGTAGATATGAAAGTCAGCAACGTAATAATGAAGTAGGAGATTTTCAATTCGTTGTACTAGAAAAGTTTTTGGCTCAGGATAATGAACTTCCCTTTTTGGAACGCATTATTATGCAGTTGTATTTTTGGATAAAGGAACTTTCTTTAAGTGAGGAAAAGGGTTTTGGACTTCAGCAAAGTAATGTGGTCGTAGAAAAATACCCTTTGATTGTAGCACCAGTAAGCAAAATAAAATTAACCAGAATTTATACAGAAGATGAGGAGGAATAGGGATTAAGTTTTTTTAGATTTACAGGCCTTCTTCCTTCTAACTTTAAGTAAATTTTGAGATAGTGTCATTATGAAAACTATCACGCCCCTTGAACTTGCTAGGTTGATAAGTGAACAGGTCAGTATTCAACTGATTGATGTTAGAGAGCACTATGAACACAAAGGTTTTAATATCGGCGGTTCCTTGATTCCACTAGGAGAACTTACCCAGAATATTGATCTAATTGAAAAAGAAATACCCGTAATCTTATATTGTCAAAAAGGAGTTAGAAGTCAAATTGCCATTCAGCGACTGGAAGATAAATTCCCTTTTGAAAATCTTTTTAATTTAATAGGTGGTATGGACGAATGGAGAAAGCAAGTGATCTATTAAATTTTATTATTAATTTTTAAAATTAAATCAGGAAAACAACTCACTCATTTTATGTCATCTACCCTTGTCTATATTATTGTCGGGTATTTATTGCTGCTGCTGGTGGCTTATTTGGTTCAAGAGAGATTTATTTTTAAACCTGAAAAGCTGAATCAAAATTTCAAGTATCAGTACGAAGCTCCATTTCGAGAATTATTTTTTGATATTGAACCAGGGGTAAGGATTAATGGACTTCATTTTTATGTTGAAAAGCCCTTTGGGTTGGTATTGTATTTTCACGGCAATAGTAGAAGTATTAAAGGATGGGCAAAATACGCTACTGACTTTTTCAGATATAACTATGATGTTGTTTTGGTGGATTATCGTGGTTTTGGAAAAAGTACAGGCAAGCGCAGTGAAAAAGATATGTTGAGTGATATGCAATTTGTTTACAATCGTCTGTCAGCAAGCTATAAAGAAAATCATTTAATCATTTATGGCAGAAGTATGGGAAGTGGCTTTGCAGCTCATTTGGCAAGTGAAAATAAACCACGGTACCTAATTTTAGATGCTCCTTATTTTAGTTTTAAAAAAGTAGCAGAAAGATTTTTACCTATGCTTCCTATGAAGCACTTGCTTCGTTTTCATATGCGAACAGATAAATGGTTGCCAAAAGTAAATTGCCATACTTACCTTATTCATGGAACGAAGGATTGGTTAATACCTATAAGCAATAGTGAAAAATTACTTGCGCTCAATCCAAGAAAAGTTACTTTAATTAGAATAGCAGGCGGCGGACACAATGATCTACCTTCTTTTCCTGAGTACCACAATTTTCTTCGTGATATTCTGAAAACCTAATTGTTCTCAACACTTACTAACTTGCACTTGCAAACCGTAAAAATAAAAAAGATTTCGATGAGAAAGAAAATATTTCGCTGGGCAAAAATTATTATTTTTCTTTATTGTATAGTGGGCATTGCGTTGTATTATTTGCAGGATTATTTTTTATTTCGTCCTACGGCATTGCCCCGAAATTACCAATATCATTTTGATGTCCCTTTTTCTGAAGTGGAAATTCCATTCAATAAGACGGATACACTTAATATGGTAAAGTTTACACCAGTAGATTCTGTAAGAAAGGGAGTGGTGATATATTTTCATGGCAATAAAGAAAATATAAATCGGTTTGCAAAATTTTCATCCAATTTTACGCGACTTGGTTACGAAGTGTGGATGGCAGACTATCCCGGATATGGAAAATCAGTAGGTAACAGAACTGAAAAAATATTATATGAACAATCCCTCCAGATTTTCAAAATGGCTTCAAGTAAATATGCGAAAGATAGCATCGTAATTTATGGAAAATCTTTGGGCACTGGAATTGCAGCTTACCTAGCTTCTAGATATGACTGCAAACAATTAATTCTAGAAACACCTTATTACAGCATCCCTGACTTATTAGGCTATTATGCTTTTATTTATCCGATGCAAAGAATGTCGAAATATAAAATACCTACCTACCAATATTTGGAATCCGTTAAAGCACCTATTGTTATTTTTCATGGAACCAACGATGGGTTAATTCCCTATAGATGTGCAAAAAAACTAAAGGAAGTATTGAAACCAACTGACCAATTTATTACGATAGAGAAAGGTTCACATAATGATATAAATGACTTTCCTTTATATCATCAAAAACTAGACTCATTGTTAAAGCTCTGACAATAGTACTTTTGTATTGGTTATTTTTAGTTGAAAATCTCCACCAATTTTAAGCGCATAATTTTCTTTTTTATGACCAACTGGGAAGTCAAAACAAACGGGGTAATCATAATCTTGTAAAATATCTTTTATCAGTTCCTTCACTTTTTTCCCAAAGGGTCTTTCAGTATCTTTTACATCTGTGAACCCACCAACTATTAATCCGGAAAGATTAGTCAGTTTTCCACTTCTTTTTAATTGGTGAAGCATTCTGTCTGTACTATAAATGAGTTCTCCTATATCTTCAATAAAAAGTATTTTATTTTTTGTATTTATATCTGACTTAGTTCCTATAAGATGGGTAATGAGGGTTAGGTTTCCCCCAATCAATTCTCCTTTTGCCTCCCCCAATTTGTTGAAAGCATCAGCTTTGCAAGCGTATTTTGCTTTTTTTCCTACAAGGGCTTTGTGGAGAGAGTCAATAAATTCATTCTTATTTTCTCCATTGTTAAATGCAGCTGCCATGGGGGCATGCAAAGTAGCAATTTTAAAATTTCTATTTATATGAGCATGCAATAGGGTAATATCACTGAAGCCAATAATCCATTTAGGATTTTTTTTAAATCGAGTAAAATCTATTTGATCAATAATTCTACTAATTCCATAACCACCTCTTCCACATAGAATCGCTTTAATGCCCTCATCATCTAGCATTGCTTGCAATTCGTTCAAACGGGTTTCATCATTGCCAGAAAAATAGTTTTTTGATTTACTGCCCAATGTTTTACCCACCATCACTTCAAATCCCCATTGCTGAATGGTTTCAATGCAGGTTTCCGCTTTTTCTCTTGGCATGTAACCTGCAGGGCAAGTAATGGCAATCGTATCACCTTTTTTTAAGTAGGGAGGTGTTTTAGTCATTTTATTGAATTGGTTTGAATCTTTTTGAAATCAGTTAACAATTTAAGAATTACCTGTGATTTACTACAAAATTGTTTTACTGAGAACTTTTACAAACAGATCATTCGAAGTTTTAGCTATAATATACCTAACCTTTTTTTGGTATATACTTTAGATGAGCCAGGTATTCTTTTGCTTTTGGTGGATGTTTTTGCAAAAATAAGACTACAAATATTGAATGTTTTAAAACATCCATTTTTAAGGTATTTTTTGATTGTTTGGCTTTTGTACTTGCTTTAGGTAAATTTGCATGAAAGCGCTGAGGAGTATCAATAACGTTAATTCCTCCTGCTAGCATCCGAGGGGTCTTTTTTAGTATAGCTAAAAGCTGAAGTAGGATTTAACACTTGGTTTTTTGAACTAAGTACAACAACAATAAATTTATGATTGATCCAAAAAGATATTTAATTACTTCTGCGCTTCCTTATGCTAATGGACCCAAGCACATTGGACATTTAGCGGGGGCGTATTTGCCAGCGGATATTTATGTGCGATACCTACGTGCCAAAAAGAAGGACGTGGTTTATGTGTGCGGAAGTGATGAACATGGTGCAGCCATTACCATCCAGGCAATGAAAGAAAAAACTACGCCTAAGGAAATTGTAGATAAATACCACGCTATGTTGAAAAGCAATATGGCAGACCTAGGTATTTCATTTGATATTTATCACCGGACTTCTGAAATATTGCATCATGAAACAGCGCAAGAATTTTTCACTCTACTTAATAACCAAGGGGATCTTGAAGTTAAGGAGTCGGAACAATTTTTTGATGCCGAGGCAAATACATTTTTGGCTGATCGTTATATTATAGGAACCTGTCCTGTTTGTAGTAGCGACAACGCATTTGGTGATCAATGTGAAAAGTGTGGCACATCGTTGAGCCCAGATGAGTTGATTCATCCAAGAAGCACATTGAGTGGAAATACCCCTATAAAAAAGGTAACTAAACATTGGTATTTGCCTTTGAATCGCCACGAAGATTTTTTACGTAAATGGATACTAGAAGATCATCAACATGATTGGAAGGTAAATGTTTTGGGTCAATGTAAGAGCTGGCTAGATATAGGTTTGCAGCCAAGGGCGGTGACGAGGGATTTGGATTGGGGTATCGATTTGCCAGAGGACGTTGAAGGAGGGAAGGGAAAGGTTTTGTATGTGTGGTTTGATGCGCCTATTGGATACATTAGCGCTACCAAGCAGTGGGCTATCGATAATAAAAAGGACTGGAAACCTTACTGGTATAATGATGACACCAAGTTGGTTCATTTTATAGGAAAGGACAATATTGTTTTTCATGCAATCATTTTTCCTGTGATGTTAAAATTGCATGGTAATATTTTACCTGAAAATGTCCCTAGCAATGAATTTATGAATTTAGAAGGGGATAAGATGAGTACCAGTCGTGGTTGGAGCATTGAAATGGATGATTATATCAATGATTTTGTGAACAAAGAAAATGGAGGCGATCAGATGGTGGATGCTTTGCGGTATTATTTAACTGCAATTGCTCCTGAAACAAAAGACAGCGAGTTTACATGGAAAGGTTTTCAAGATTCAGTGAAAGGAGAATTGGTAGATGTGTTTGGAAATTTCGTGAACAGAGCCTTTGTGTTGATGCATAAATTATGCAAGGGAAAAGTGCCTTCACTGCATTTGGATATTTTGGATGATGCAGATAAAACTTTGTTTGCTGAATTAACAAACACTAAGCTAAGAATAGAAAATTTATTGGAGTCCTATAAATTTAGAGATGCATTATTTGAAGTGATTGATCTAGCTAGAAAGGGAAATAAATACATGCAGGATAAAGAGCCATGGATTGTTGCGAAGCAACTAGGTGATAATGGTCAGCCTACTGTTGCCGCACAAAAGTTAATTGACAATTGTTTACACCTTTGTTTACAGTTAACAGCAAATCTTGCAGTTTTTGTTAATCCTTTCTTGCCATTTGCGGCTAAAAAAATGTGCCACATGATGAAGGTGGTTGATAAAATATTGGAATGGGAAAATGCTGGATCTAAAAACTTATTGAGTGTAGGATATTCATTGAGAGAGCCTCAATTGTTATTTAGGAAAATAGAAGATACTGAAGTAGCGGAGCAGGTGGAAAAATTAAAATTAAAAAGTCAACAGATTAAAATGGAAAATGAAAAAAGTCAATCAACGGGCTCTGTGACCTCTTCGGAAGTTCAGACGATAGCCGCTGCCATCACCGAAAAGGTATTTTCTGAAATAAATTTTGATGATTTTGCTAAGATTGCTTTAAAAGTGGGAACTATATTGTCAGCTGAAAAAGTAGCCAAGGCTGATAAATTATTGAAACTAGAAGTAGATATGGGCACTGAACTGAGAACCATTGTTAGTGGTATTGCTTTACATTTTTCTCCTGAGCAAATAATTGGGCAGCAGGTAGTGGTAGTGGCTAATCTTGCACCAAGAAAAATGAAGGGAATAGAAAGCAATGGAATGATTTTGATGGCAGAAGACAAATCAGGTAAACTGCATTTTGTGAGTCCAGCCAACGTAATTGATAATGGAAGTGGGGTAAGTTAAAATGAAATAAAATTGAGCAGAAAGGTGGGCATTATTTTTAACATCAATAAAATGGCTCCGACAAAAAAGCTTTTTTCGCTTTTCAAATGATTTAACAAAACAGGCTTAAAAGGCCTGTTTTTATTTTTTATGATGCTTTTATAAAATGTCTTAATTTCGGATATTGTAAATAGTTGTTTAACTAACTAATTTTTCAACCCTTTGGGATAAAACATCCAACATGCAAAGAATTATTAAAAAAGTAGCCATTTTGGGAAGTGGCGTTATGGGTAGCAGAATTGCCTGTCATTTTGCAGGTATTGGAATACAAGTATTGTTATTGGACATACTGTCTGCTTCTGCTGAAGCTGAAAAGGGATCGATTTCTCAGCGAAATCAAGTGGTCAATGATGCACTGTCAGCTGCTTTAAAATCTAACCCTTCACCTGTTTTTAATAAAGATGCTGCAAAGAAAATTAAGACGGGCAACTTTACCGACAATATGAAAGACATCGCTTCCTATGATTGGATAATAGAAGTGGTGGTGGAAAGGCTGGATATTAAACAGTCTGTTTTTACTGAGGTAGAAAAATATAGAACTCCCGGCACTTTAATTACTTCTAATACATCTGGTATACCTATCCATCTGATGACTGCAGGAAGATCGGATGATTTCAAAAAACATTTTTGTGGCACTCACTTTTTTAATCCTCCTCGTTATTTAAGGTTGTTAGAAATTATACCTACTCCTGATACAGATCCTGCAGTAACTTCTTTTTTACTGAATTATGGAGATTTGTTTTTAGGAAAGACAACGGTATTGTGTAAGGATACACCTGCATTTATAGCTAATCGAATTGGTGTTTTTGGTATGATGGCTATTATGAATGCGATGGAAAAATTGCAGTTGACAATTGATGAAATTGAAGCTTTGACAGGTCCAATTATTGGCAGACCAAAATCGGCTACTTTTAGAACAGCGGATGTGGTGGGAATAGATACCCTAGTTAAAGTTGCCAATGGTGTTTATGAAAATTGTTTGCAAGATGAGGCTAGAGAAAACTTTGTAATTCCTGGTTGGCTTAATAAAATGGTCGAAAACAAATGGCTAGGAGATAAGACGAAGCAGGGATTTTTTAAGAAAATGCCGCCAAGTGAAAGCGGGGAAAAACAAATTCATGTTTTGAATCTATCCAGTCTTGAATATGAACCAAGAAAAAAACCAAGGTTTGCAACTTTAGAAACGGCTAAGCCAATAGAAGATTTACCAACAAGACTCAAGGCGCTATTTAGCGGCACAGATAAGGCGGGAGAGTTTTATCGCATATTTCATTACAATCTATTTTCTTATATCTCTCATCGCATTCCTGAAATTACAGATGAATTATATAGGGTGGATGATGGAATGATGGCTGGATTTGGATGGGAGATAGGCGCATTTGAAAGTTGGGATATATTAGGTGTTGCAAAAACTACTGCAGCAATGAAAGAGGGGGGGTATAAAATTGCTTCATGGGTTGAAGAAATGCTTGCAGCGGGTATTACTAGTTTTTATAAAGTAGAAAATGGGAAACGATATTTCTACGATATTTCTTCAAAGGCTTACAAAGAAATGCCAGGCGGTTCAGCATTTATAGTGATGAAAAATTTTGCTGGTCAAACAGTTTGGAAAAATAGTGCTTGCAGAACTTATCATCTTGGGGATGACGTTCTTGGATTAGAATGGTATACCAAAATGGGGAGTATTGGAGGAGAAGTATTGGAAGGTATTCAAAAATCAATTTCATTAGCAGAGCAAAAATATAAAGGATTAGTAGTAGCAAATGAAGGAGCCAATTTTAGTGCTGGTGCCAATGTAGGTATGATTTTCATGTTGGCAATAGAACAAGATTATGATGAAATAGATATGGCTATCAGGATGTTTCAAAATACAATGATGCGTGTACGTTATTCAGGCATACCGGTTGTATTGGCACCTCATGGTTTGACCTTGGGAGGTGCATGCGAAATGTCTTTGCATGCTGATAAAGTCATTGCTGCTGCTGAAACTTACACAGGTTTAGTGGAAGTAGGCATCGGTGTAATTCCTGGCGGTGGTGGTACTAAAGAATTTGTGTTGCGCGCATCTGATGAAACTCATAACGGTGAGGTGGATACGATTACATTACAAAATCGTTTTCTCAATATTGCTACCGCTAAGGTGGCTACCTCAGCGCAGGAAGCATTTGATATGGGCATTTACAGAAAAGGAAAAGATATGGTAAGTATGAATCTTAGTCGACGTATTGCAGAAGGGAAAAATGCAGTTATTGATTTGTATGACCAAGGATATGTAATGCCAGTACAGCGCAATGATATTAAGGTATTGGGTCGTGGTGCTTTAGGTGCTATGCTTGCTGGTATCAATGGAATGAGATTGGGTAATTATGCAACTGATCATGACGTAACGGTTGCTAAAAAATTAGCTTATGTAATGTGTGGTGGAGATTTAAGTGAGGCCACTTTAGTTAGTGAACAATATTTACTAGACCTTGAAAGAGAAGCCTTTCTTAGTCTTACTGGAGAAAAGAAAACTTTAGAAAGAATTCAAGGGGTATTGAAAACAGGTAGACCATTGAGGAATTAAAATACTGTTTGCCGTAAATGTTGTCTGACTTTTTATTGCATTCAAAAACCAACTATTCATTCGTATTATGTCAATTCTTTCTATAGAAAATATCTACAAAAATTACGGATCGGTACAAGCCTTAAAAGGGGTGAGTTTTAATGTGCCCAAGGGGTCAGTTTTTGGAATACTTGGTCCCAACGGTAGTGGTAAAACGACTATGTTAGGAATCATTATGGATATATTAAAACCAACTTCAGGTACTTATAAATTGTTGGGTGAAGTTCCTAGTGAAATACATCGAAGGCAAATAGGGACATTTTTAGAAACCCCCAATTTTTATCATTACTTATCGGCCGAGCGAAATTTGCATATTTCGGCGGCAATTAAAGGTAGGGGGGTAGAAGATATTCCAAGGGTATTGGAAATGGTTAATCTTACCCAAAGAAAAAAATCTCGGTTTAGCACTTTTTCTTTGGGAATGAAGCAGCGACTTGCAATTGCTTCCTGCCTTTTGGGTAACCCTTCGGTGTTGATTTTAGATGAACCGACTAATGGATTAGATCCTGTGGGTATTGCTGAAATAAGGGCGCTGATAAAAAAATTGCAATTAGAAGGCACCACTATCATTATGGCAAGTCATTTATTGGATGAGGTGGAAAAAGTGTGTACCCATGTGGCGATTTTGAAAAAGGGGGAACTAGTGGCTACCGGCGGTGTAAATGAAATTTTGGCCAATGAAGATATAGTAGAAATTGGAGCAGCTAATTTATCCGCGTTGCAATTGTCAGTTGAACAATTTTCTGGATATACTAGTATGAAGGTGGAAGATAACTTGATACAGCTTTTCTATCCCATCGGGACTATTAATCTGGAAGGAATTAATCGACATTTTTTTAATGAAGGCATTGTGTTGAATCATTTGCAGTTAAAAAGAAAAAGTTTGGAGTCAAAGTTTATGGAATTAACGAATTAATAATAAACCGATAATATGATCACATTATTGAAGGTAGAATGGCTAAAAATAAAAAATTATACTGCTTTTATTATTCTAAGTAGTTTTTTTGCCGTTGGAGTGGTAACTGTTAATTATATTATTTTGACTGTAAATAAAAATATAATTAGTCAGTCGCAGGCGGTTGTTTTAACGGGAAAATTTTCGCCTTTTCAATTTGATAAAACTTGGCAAACCACTAGCTATGCTTCCGGGTGGCTGTTGCTATTACCTGCTTTGATGCTAATTATTTTGATTACCAATGAATTTACATTTAGAACGCACCGTCAAAATATCCTTGACGGATGGTCGAGACAGCAGTTTATCCATGTTAAGATTATGATGGCTGTATTGATAGCTTTTTTCTCTGCTATTCTAGTTTTTTTTACAGCATTGGCATTTGGATTTTCCTCGGGTACCTCTTTTTCAACGCATGGAATTTCTCATGTAGGGTTTTTCTTTTTAAAGGCTTTGTCCTATAACATGATTGCGCTTTTGATAGGAGTATTGATAAGAAGAACTGGCTTTGCTATTGGAGTATTTTTTATATACATGGGTGTTGAAAATTTCATTTCGCAGTTGCTCGATGTTTTGAGTGTCCGCTTGAGATCACGCAATAACCTAGACCTTGGAAGTATGGGAGACTACCTCCCTATGAATTCTGCAGACGGAATGCTTACTTTTCCTGAAAACCCTTTAAAGGCAATGACGAAGGGCGTAATGCCAACGGATTACCCATGGCTAGTGTTAAGTCTATGCATTGCTTATATGTTATTTTTTTATTGGCTAACTGTCAACAGAATGGTAAAAACAGATCTCTGATTGATTTAAGGATGTGCCAGTTGGTGAAGGGCTGCTTCAATAGATGGGTACAAAAAAGTAAATCCAGTTTTTTTTATTTTTTCGCAATTAACGGTAGTACTTTTTAAAATTTCAATACTTCTTTCTCCCATCATTATTTTCAAAATAAATTTTGGCACATGGAGGGGAATATAGAATTTACCTTTTATCTGATGGGCTAACTCAATTGTCAGTTCTTTATTACTTACCGGTAAGGGTGCCACCGCATTATAAGTTCCAGCTAATTGCTCGTTTTCTATGCCTTCAATAAATAGTCTGCATAGATCATCAATATGAATCCAACTTACCATTTGATTGCCTGTTCCTAAAATTCCAGCTACTCCAAACTGAATAGGTTTTTTAAATTCAGCAAGTGCTCCTCCATCATTGCTTAGTACAATTCCTATGCGAAGTTTTACTAACCGGATACCCATTTTTTCAACTGGCTCAATACTCTGTTCCCATTTTTTACAAGTCACTCCCAAAAAGCCTGTCGCCGCTAGATCAATTTCTACAAATCCTTTTGCACTCGGTGAAGGGTCTTCCCCGTACCAACCAATTGCGGAAGCACTTATAATAGTTTTTATGGAATGTGTATGATTGGATAAGGCTTTTATTATTAATGCACTACTCTGGGTTCTACTGTTAGCTATTTCGTCTTTGTAAACTTCGGTCCATTTTTTATCTACCACGCCAGCACCCGCTAGATGAATTAGATAGCTTGCCTTTTGTACTGCTTCACTATCAATTGTTTGATCGGCTACATTCCATAATGCATAAGAGATATTAGGGTTAGCATCTTTTAGAAAGGGTATTTTTCTTGTCAATATGATTACTTGGTAACCCTTTTTCAATAAATGTTTTGTTAATTGTCGGCCTACCATTCCTGTGCCCCCTGAAATTAATACTGTCTGCATACTTACTTTTATAGTGTTTACGTTTTAAAATATAAAAAATTGCCTAAACCTGAATAGTCTGATTAATTCATTGCCCTTAAAAGCGTACTTTTATTAATGTAAAGATACAGATACTATAAAAAGTGTAATGATAAGTTTTGGTAAAACAACTTAACACTTTACTAAAATAAAAAAAACTAAAAAAATTAAATTATATATGAAGAGGATAATCTATTTGAGCTTTTTGCTTTTCTTTCCAATTATTTGTTTTGCTCAAAAAATAACATATTCGGAAATTCAAAAAGGGGATAGCCGTGATATGAGTTTTGATATTATTGGAAAAATTAAAGAGAATGTTTTTATTTTCAAGAATGCTCGGTTTAAATATGCCTTATCTGTTTATAATGCAGAGGACATGGAGCTCAAAGAAATAGTTGACTTAGATTTTATTCCTGAAAAGTCATTTAATGTGGATTATATATTACAGCCTGATAATTTTTATTTCATTTATCAGTTTCAACGAAAAGGAATCGTTTATTGTATGGGGGCTAAGATGGATACAGCGGGTCATTTAGTTGGACAGCCATTTCAGCTAGATACTACTCAAGTGGGTACATTTGGTGAGACTAAAATTTATTCTACAATCAATAGCGAGGATAAAAAACAAATCATGATTTTTAAAATTTTAAAAAGAAATGATCAGTTTAAGTTCGCAACGCTTTTATTTGATAAAAATTTAAAATTGATACATAAGTCTCGT
>Ga0209550_10000665_pt1 | contig 32645 bp, 28 predicted proteins | sample LauGreSuBDMM15SN_2_FD_187567 | JGI IMG/M metagenome (GOLD analysis project Ga0209550, IMG submission 187567) | Freshwater lake microbial communities from Lake Michigan, USA - Su13.BD.MM15.SN (SPAdes) (version 5) | ecosystem: Environmental > Aquatic > Freshwater > Lake | place: Lake Michigan... | reverse complement strand
TTTGGTCTCATCTTCGTTCCTTCGTCACTACGATGAGACCAAAACACTCCTTAAATCACAACATCAAATCTGTGCCATTGGTGCTGACGGGGAACAATTTTGCTATAGGCAATGACTTCTCCATCGGAAGTTGTGACTGCTTGGCTGACCGGATCGACTTTATCGACGCTTCGCCCCAGCAAAAGATCAACCCCGCTTTCTGCCCAATATGTGACCGGGCGTATCAAAATTCGTTCGAAAGTTTTTTCGCCGGCAAAATAGTCTTTCGACAACGGTGGGCGTTCATAGGGATATTCGTTTTCCTCGCCTATAATAGCTATACTACCTTCAAACTTTGCCTGACGCAAAGCAATCGCTGCCTGTGCACCGCCGTGCCCACCACCGACGATTAGAACGTCATATTGCCCCACAGTCTTGTCCTGTTTTATTCTGCCGTCCGAGCCGCATAAATCGGCAATTCAGTCAAAAAGACCTATCGTTGTAAAGGGCGAGCCACTGTCGGAGCTGGTAGACACAGGAAAACAGTGTGGAATGACGCAACAGGTTAGGAGTACCAACAATTTGCCCAACATGAACACGTCAAAAACAGAAGTATCGTTCGACGCCCATGCGGACGATGTCAGTCAGCTAACGCGTTATTTGGAAGACGAGCTGGGATGTAGTCAGATTGCGTTGCACAAGGAACGCCGCTGGCGTCCGGTTTGGCGTGCAGCATTGATGCGGAACGGCAAGCCCACCGAGATGCTGTTGAAGGGTGACCGAACATGGCTGACCCATCCATACCCGCTCGAATATGAAATGCTGATGCAGCGCACATTGCATGAAAATGGCATACCGATCCCAGCGATCTTGGGCATGTGTCCCGATCCAAACACTATTGTGATGGAATGGGTGCGCGGCGGTCGCGACCCTGGGTTGATTGCCGAAGCCATAGAGAACCGGTCAGTGATGACCGACGACCGCTGGCAGGCGTCGCTGCGCTATATGGAAATTCTGGCCGATATGCACCGCATTCCGCCCGAGAAATTTGTGGCCGTCGGCGCAACGTTGCCAACCGGCGATGAAGAGATTGCGCTGGCGAATTTCGAGCGGTTTCATGCGATGACCGGCCAGATCAACATAACCGATCCATTCATCGAGTTTTTCTCGCGCTGGTTGCGCCGCAATTATCCTAACGGTCGCAGCAGCATATCATTCCTGACGGGCGATTGTGGCCAGTTTCTTTCCGATGGTCCAGAAATGACGTGCATTCTCGACGTTGAAATCGGCCATCTGGGAGATCCAATGCGCGATCTTGCTTGTTTTCGCGGGCGGCACCCTATTGAAAATATGGGCGATGTCCCGGCGCTGTTCCTCCATTATGAAAAGGCTATTGGGTTACCCCTCGATTATGATGCGCTCGCCTTCCATACGGTCGCCTTCCTTTGTGAAGCCTATTACGGACCGCTGTTCGGGATGCACGACACCGCACGCGGCGGTGACTGGGTCGAAAGCGTGTTTCAGGTCGCGGTTATTGCGCGGCGGGCGATGGAAGCGTTAGCCGAGATTATCGGCATGGAGCTTGACACGCTGACTTTGCCGGAACAGCCCGCAACGACACCCTATGAAGACCTCGCCTTAGGTAAGTTGATTGCCGATCTGGAGCGCTTGCCTGAATCCGACGCTTTGCAGGACTGGCAACGCAATATCCTCGTCTCTGTTCCACATTATTTGCGCAACCGCGGCCATTATCGCAACTGGTGCGAGCAAGCCGATATCGCGGAGACAGCAGCATTAACGGGAACGCAACCGAATAATCTCACAGATGCAGACAGCAACCTCACGCAATTCATCAAGGCCGCCGGTCCCGAACAAGACGCTGCGCTTACCCAGCTGTTTCACCGCCGGTTCCTGCGCCACTGCCTGATCATTGCAGGTCCAAACCCAAGCCCGGACCATATCGCACTGGCTGTTATGGAGCCAATTCTCAACCGCAGACCTGCTCAGGAAAGCACGCTATGAACAATGGTGAATTCGACGGCAAAGTGGTGCTTGTCACAGGCGCAGCGTCGGGGCTCGGTCGCGCCGCAAGCGTGCGGTTTGCGCAAGAAGGTGCGCAGGTTTGTTTGGTGGATATCAACGCCGCTGGACTCGCCGAAACGGCACAAACAATCACCGATGCCGGAGGACTTTGTGCAAACTACTGCGGCGATTTGGGGCTGCCGTCCAATTGTGAGGATGCGGTAAACGTGGCTCGCGAGGCATTTGGTCGCCTTGATGTACTGTGCAATGTCGCGGGCATATTGCGCTTTCACGCGCTTGCCGATGTGAGCGCGGAGGACTGGAACGAGCTTTTTGCCGCCAATGTGACAGCACCATTCTTCATGATGCGAGCGGCAATGCCGTATCTCGTTGAGTCGAAAGGCAATGTGGTCAATGTAGCATCGACGGCAGCATTTATTGGCCAATCCTATACCGCGCCATATGCCGCGACCAAAGCAGCTTTGCTCAGCCTGACCAAGTCACTGGCGATGGAGTTCATCAAGTCGCCGGTCCGGATTAACGCAATAGCACCCGGCGGTATGATGACGGAAATGGTTCAGGGGCTCGCCTTTCCCGAGGGTGCCGATACCGACATGATCTTGCGCTATTGCGGATTTCGTCCTCCCAATACGCCCGAAGACATTGTCGAGCCGTTGCTCTTCTTGGCGTCGGACAGGGCACGCGCGGTCCACGGGGCATGCTACACCGCCGATAATGGCATTACGGCAGGTTAAGGGGGTGAAATGATGAACGAGACCATCGTATTGGTGACAGGCGCAAGCCGTGGGCTGGGACGAGGGATCGCGCGGGCCTTTGGCTCAAAGGGCGCAACCGTTTACGTCACAGGACGTCACGCCGCCGAACTTGAGAGCGTCGTTGGCGAGATCAATGCGGGTGGCGGTAAAGGTGTCGCCGTCGTTTGCGACCATCAGGACGACGAGCAAGTTGCGGCGCTTTTTGCGCGGATAGCCAAAGAGGCAGGGCGTCTCGATATATTGGTCAACAATGCGGCGGCAGTTTACCCTGACGCGCTGATGGCTCCCGGCGGCTTTTGGGAAAAGCCGCTCAACCTCTCGGATATGATCGATGTTGGCCTGCGCTCCAACTATGTTGCGGCTTACTACGCTTCTCCCATGATGGTTGCGGCGAAACGCGGACTGATTGCGAGCATTTCTTTCTACGGTTCGGTCTCCTATTTCCACGGCGCGGCTTATGGTGCAGCAAAGGCCGGAACTGACAAAATGATGCGTGACATGGCGGTCGATCTGGCACAGCACAATGTGGCTGCTGTCGCAATCTGGCCGGGCTTCATTCTGACCGACGCCGTCAAAGCCATCCCGTCTGAGTATTTGCCTGAAGAGTTACGCGCAAACCTGCCTAACTGGGAGACGCCAGAATTTACCGGGTTGGTGATTGACGCCTTGGCCCGTGACCCCGACCTCATGTCGCTATCAGGGCAAGCCCTCATCGGTGCGGAATTGGGCGAGCGCTACCGGATCGTCGATCTCGATGGCAAACAGCCGATATCTTACCGCGCGACTATGGGTGCGCCTGCAAATCACTGAATAAGGGAGAATTTGATGTCGCTTGAAGCAAATAAAGCTGTTGTGCGTAGCTATTTTGAAGCGGTAAATTCGGGCAATTGCGACGCGATCCTTGCGCTCACCACCGAAAATTTCCTGTTCACGACAATGGCGCGCGCCCCTGACTGGTTGCAAATTGAATGGGGCCGCGAGGCGTTTTCGCAAGTGCCGCCAACGATGTCGCAATTGATGAAAGCGCCTATTCACTTGGCGGTCTTGAACATGATCGGTGAGGGCAACAAGATCACTGTCGAGGCGGAAACCGATGGCGAGATGCTGAACGGGCGGCGGTACAACAATGCCTATCATTTTGCGTTTGAACTGGCTGACGGCAAATTGCATCGCGTCCGCGAATATAGCTGCAGCTATCTCGCACAATCCTGTTTTGGCGCGGTTGAGCCGGGCAACCCGGAAGCCTCCAAAATGGCGGATTAGCGTTCCGGAATGATCTGAAGGTCCAGCCCGACGAACGCAGACGCAATGCCGCATCCGGTCAACAGAAAGTCCTGACGCCGCAACCAGTTGTGGAAATGCTGGATCAGGCGGGCGTCATATTCGGGTCCGGCTTGCAGGACAAAGGCTTCCAGCTTTTCCATCATGTCGTCCTGATCGGTCGGACGCTGACCTATCAACGCAGCGGTATCATCCAGATCGGCGTCGACGACGTCTGCACCGTAAGTCAGCCAGCGCTGCTGATAGAGCGCCAACGCCGCAGCCGAATCGCGCGAATAGGCGGTTTGATCATCGGGTGCGGGGAGCGTGCCAATCTGCCGAACCAGATGCGAACCGGCTTGGTTGAAGCCCATTTCGCGCACGACGGGCTCGCGTGGTTCGATCAATTGCAAACCAATGTGCGCCGCCATCGCGGTATAGCTCCAGCGCGCGGTCGCAACGGCGAAATTGAGATAGGCCATGTAGTCCTGCTCCTGCGTTGACGTAAACGCCAGCGGCCAGAGCATGAAGCCGTTAACCCCGCAAAAACCGGCTGTGTGATATTCGATCACTTGCTTCGATATCCGGTCGCCGCTGACTTTTTCATAATGATCATACAGCGCCGACAGGTTCCCAAGCGGTTCGGACGTATCGCGCAATCGCATCCCTGCAAGTTCGGCCGCCGGATCGCCGAAGGACGACATCTCGAAATCGATCAGACCTGTAACGCGGTCGCCATCGAACAGGAATTGTCCGGCATCCGGATTGATGAAAGCGGCACGTGTCCGGTCTTTCGGCACATGACGCCTCAACCATCCGGCAGTGAATCGCATCAAAGGCCATGGTCGTCCGATTAGCCGGTCGAAGATCGCTTCGGAGGCTGCATACAGGTTGCGCGACACCGCATCTGCACCTTGCGGAACGTCCAGACCGACTTCAGCAAAAGCTTCTGTGGGCATGCGGTGGATCGCCGCCATAATCTCCACAAATTCTTCGCGGACTTTTTTCTGGATATCAGTATCGACGATCAAATTGGTGTTGATAATTCCATGGATGCGTTCAAGCACGAGCGCTTCGGGGTCATCGATAAGGCCAATAGCCTTTGGCACCGGAATGCCATTGGCGAGATAAGCGCGATGGATCGCCGCCTCCTGCGCCATATTGATCGGAGAGGTGTAATTATCCCCGCGCGGGCCGCGGATGTAGAGCGATATCAACTCACCATCGCGCGATACTTCGGCGTCCCAACCGGTTCGCCACCGGGCATGCGCTGTGAAAAGCGTCACCTTTCCCAGATTGCTCTCCAGCCAGGCAAATACCTTGCGGTCCATTTCTCCGTTCAGGATAATCGCTTCACTCATACCCAACTGCCTTTGCTGAACTACCGGTACAGCTTGAGGATTATCACCAGCAATCGACCTGTCCCCGGGCAGGGACGCACGAACGTGGCATTGATAGCCTCATGCTTCAACAAAAGGAGAAGGTCATGGGTAGATTGAAAAAGTGCGCGGCTATGGCACCATTGGTGTCATGCTTGGCTATGCTCGCATCGTGTGCGAACGCAGAAAAGCCTGTTTCATTTAACGCGCCCGCCGACGTTGCCGCAATCAAACAGATCGAAACGACGATGGCCACCGAAACCAACATGGACAAGCTCATCGGCTATTATGCTGACGACGCAACCGTGCTCGATATTTACGCGCCGGGCATCTACAAGGGCCGCGATCAAATTTACGCCGGTTTTGCACCGCAAATGGCGGCCATTCAGTCCATGACGCATAGGATGGCGGAAATGAATCTAGCGACCAATGGAAATTTTGCCTGTGCGGCATCGCTGATCGAATTCGATGCGGTGTTGAAGGACGGCAAGAAAATGTCGCTCAGCGTGCGGCAACTCGATGCGTTCAAGAAAATCGGTAACGAATGGAAAATCGTGCAGCAGCATATTTCGCTGCCGATTGATCCAAAATCGGGGGCTGCTATCATCGACGGCCCTGTCAACGCTCGCGGCGAAATAGCTTGGTCCGAAGATCCCCTGCCCGGCCCAGCTTCCACCCCTGAAGAAGCAAAAGCCGCTATCCGGACATGGATGGACGTCGGTGGCGCTTCAACAAGTCTGGATATGTTGATGGGCTATTATGGACCCGGCGAGGACATTCTGGTCTACGACAGCTTTGCTAGCAATCTGCGTGGTATGAAGGAAGTCCGCGCGCATTATGCCGCGATCATGAACAGCTACACCGACATCAAGCTGGAAATGCCCAATTTCGTGGTCGATTCAGACGGCGTGTTCGGCGTGCAGCTCGATACACAGCGCATTACGCTCAGCATGAAAGATGGCAGCACTCAAAAACTCGCGCTTCGGCAGAGCGACTGCATGCGCAAGTCAGGAGACAAATGGTATTCGTTCCTCGAACATCTCTCATTCGCAGTCGACCCGAAAACTGGCCAAGGCGTCGTGTCCTTCTGAACAAAAAAGGCCGCCTCTTTTCGGAGGCGGCCTTTTTTAACATTACTTATTCCGGAAAGATCAGAACTTGATTGTCGCTGTCGCACCAAAAGTGCGCGGCGCGCCCTGAAATTGCACGGTAGCGCCAAGGCCCGTGTAGTTATTGAACACGTTGGTAAACCAGGCCTGGTTGGCCAAGTTGCGGCCCCAGAATGCCAGTTCAATATCAGGACTGTCAAAGTTGATCGCTATGCGACCATTCAGCAGGCCGTATCCCTTGACGATCGATGCCGCATTCGCAATCGCAATCGCATTGATATTTGCCTGCGTTCCGCCCTGCGCAAGCGGCTTTGCAGTCGCCGCGTCCATGGCCCGGTCTGCAATGTATGCATAGTCAGCGTGGAGCGACACATCTCCAAAAGACGTTTCGAATGTTTGCGTAGCGCCAATGTTCCAGGTCCATTTAGGGGCCTGCGTAACAGGTTCGCCGGCACGATCAACAAAGACTGGTGCCGATGCCGTTCCCTGATTTTCATTGCGACTTCCGCGAACATATTTTGCGTCGAGATAGGAAAGGCTGCCCGTCAGCTCCATACCACCCCAGGGAAGCGCGGTACCTTCAAATTCAAAGCCCTTCGCATTGACTTTGCCCGCATTTGTTACGAACTGAGTAAGAGATGTGCCGACCAAGGCATTCACAATACGCTGGACGTTAGATTGCTTGGCATAAAAGAATGCCATATTGGTCCGCAAACGACGGTCAAGGAAATCACCCTTGAAACCGAATTCGGCGTCGCGCACTTTTTCTGGACTAAACTGTTGTGTGAACGGTGCGGGCACAAAACGTGAGTTGAAGCCGCCTGACATCGATGCGCCACTCGTCTTGGCATATAGGAAAAGCTGATCGTTTACGCGGTAATCCAAGCCCAAAGTCCACGCTGGGTATTTGAAACTTGCCGAACCTGGATCGGAGCAGGGGGCAGCCTCAGCGGTCTTTCCAGAATTAGGGCCGACAGTGCAGACTTCGAGATTATCCGGCTTACGCCAGGTGTCCGTGCTGCGCCTGTCGATCGTGCGCTTGTCCCACGTATAGCGCAAGCCACCGGTGACGCGCAGCGCGTCGGAAACATTGTAGTTGATCTGCGCATACGTACCAGCCGAGCGCGAGCTGTAGTCGCTCAACGTCCGCGCAGCTGCAACACCGCCCAGAACGAAGGCGCGGGATTGCTCGTCACCAGATTCTTTGAAGTAATAGACGCCCGTTTGCCAATCGAGTGCGCCCGAACTGCCCGACAGTTGAAGCTCTTGGCTGAACTGCTTGTTGTTGTAGGTACTAATAAATGCTGACGTTGCGTTCGGCAAGAAGGGGGTGAACGGGTTTACCGACGACGGAAAACCATGAAGGTCCAGGCTGTCGTTGGTGAAAGACTTGCGATAGGCGGTAATCGATTTGATGTTCACGCCTCCAAGATCCCATTCGATAGTTCCAGCGATTGCGTCGACATCATTGTTATTCTGCAGCTTATCAATTTCTGCATCGCCTGTTTGCGGACGTGAGAAAGTGTCGGTCCACTTTGAATTTGCTGCAGTAAATGCGGGCTGTTGCGCCGCCGTCACAAATTGCGAAAATTCCGAGTTGATGAACGCGCCGTAGGCAGGCAGCGACAGCACGCCGGGGTTTATTGCGGCAACCGCCGTCGCATTGCCATCATCGGCATAACGCACAAGGTCACCAATGAGGGTAAACTTCAAGTTCGATTCGGCCGGCGCGTAGACCAAGGTACCGCGAAGTACTAAATCCTTGTCGATGCTGCCTTGTGGATACCCGATCTTATTGTTCCGGAAATATCCGTCGCGCTTTCCATATCGCCCCGCAATGCGGATACCTGCTTCGTCGCTCACTGGCGCATTCACCATGCCTTCAATCGATTGATAATTGTAGTTGCCGAAACCGACCTTGAGCATACCTTCATATTCGTTGCTCGGACGGTTGCTCGTAAGGTTAAGAGCGCCACCCGTGGTGTTGCGGCCAAAAAGCGTACCCTGCGGCCCACGCAAAACTTCTGCACTGGCCATATCAAGGAAACCGAGATTTCCGACAATCGGACGAGCGACGTAAACGCCGTCCATGTAGATCCCGACGGACGAATCCGAAAGCGAGTTCGGGCTATTCTGTGCCTGACCGCGAATAGCGAGATAAACGATTGATGCCGGACCCGTACCGCCAGTGCTGATAGTCAAACTTGGCGCGGTGCGAGCCAAATCGGTAACTTCAAACACTTGCTTGCTTGCCAAATCGTCAGCACTCAAAGCCGTAACGGCAACCGGAACGGATTGAATATTTTCCGATGACTTGCGCGCTGTGACAATGATCTCGGCGATACCGCCTTGATCGGCTGTTTCTTCTTCTGCCGGTGCAGATTGCGCCTGCGCCGCGCCCGAGATTACAAGTCCTGCCGCAAGAACCGTCGACGTCATAAACAACGTGCGGATGTTACCAATTTTCATACAAGCCTCCCCCAAAAATCTTTTAATACTGCATACCCAATGGCGGAGCACCTCGTGCCTTTTAGCCATCGCGTGAAACTAGAACGGCGTTATTTATGCCGGTTTGTGCGTAATCGTAGTTGCCTCCCTCACTCACACCTATCTAAAGATTGGCTCCTGAGTGAGGGAGATATAATGTCGGTTTTAGCCTCATTTCCGTAACGTCTGTGATAATTCGGCAACATTTAGTCGTACAAGCCGCCCCGTCCTTATTAGCATTTCGCTGTCCACCCTCCATCAACCGGAAGGACATGCCCGGTCACCATCGCCGCGTCGTCCGAGCACAGCCATGCAACGACTTTTGCCTGCTCAGACGGGTGGATAGCTCGCATTATCGGCTGTTCCTTGACCAGCATGTCAATCACCATCTGGCCGATCTCAGGCCCGGCTTTGTTGTACGCTTCTGTCGGAGTGACGCCCGGTGCGATACAGTTTACGCGCACGCCACGATCCGCATAGCTGACGGCGGCGAACTTTGTTAGGCGAATGACTCCCGCCTTCGACGCCGCATAGGCTGCGCCTGCTGCGCCTACGTAGAGCAGCCCCGCCAAGGAGGTAATGTTCACAATCGAACCGCCGCCATTCTCGATCATATGCGCGATTTCATATTTCATGGAGAGGAAGACACTGCGCAGCGTAACCGCCATCGTGTGCTCCCAGCTTTCAAGGCTTTGATTGTGGAAGTCGTTGCCCGATGCATCACGATGCGCGTCACCGACAATATTAGCCGCGATATGTAATCCGCCAAATGCTTCGATGGTATGTGCAACCAAACGGGCGACGTCATCTTCCTGGGTTGCATCCGCCCGCAAGAACCGCACGTCGGCACCGGCAGCTCTCAATAACTCGGTCTGCGCCTCCCCTGAATCGCTGTTGATGTCAGCAAGCATGACTTGCGCGCCTCGGTCCGCAAACATGTGCGCAGTAGCGGCTCCGATGCCGGCACCTGCAGCAGTAACAAGGGCGACTTTTCCGGCAAACTGCTTCATTATGCTGAATTTCTTTCACTGGCCGCTATACGCTGGCTCGTCATGTCGAGGGCTGCAAGATAACCGTAGAGTACACCGCGTGTGTTCGCGATGCCGCTATTATAGCCACCACCGATGTCCAGCCACGCTGCGGAGTTGCCAGCCGCATAAAGCCCGGGGATGGGTTGGTCGCTGACATCGAGTACACGGCCATCGACATCGATGGGGAGACCAGCGGTTGGAACACCCATGGTCACGCGCTCAATCTTCACGGCATAAAACGGCGCAGTCAGCACCGGCGCCATGTTGGGATTGAGTAAATTCGGATCGCCAGTCATGATCCGGCCCCAAGGGACCGTGCCGCGCCCGAAATCATGATCAACGCCGTCGCTGCAAAAGCCGTTATATCGCTTTATGGTCTCGGCCAGCGCGTCGGCATCGATTCCGACCGTTTGCGCCAACTCCGCTAAAGAATCCGCCGTCGCAGCCATGCCTTCTGGCAATTCCATTCCTGGCCAGCTCGGCGACATGCCATATTTGTCGAGCATGTTCTGATCGAATATTATCCAAGCCGGCCAATTGGGCTGACCGTTTTCCTGCCCGTCAAAGCGTGCAACTTTTGTTGCGACGTCGGGGTAAAAGCCGTCATTGGCGAAGCGTTTGCCATGACGGTTCACCGCGATGCTGTGCGGAACGCCCGGCAAATACATTCTGTAGCTGTCTTTACCGTAAATTTTCTCGCCCGGCACTTTGTAGCCCAAAAAGATCGGACTTTGCGACGGCGCGCGCGCCGGCACAGCGATTGCCCCTGCCCGTGCCGCCATCATGATATGGTCACCTGTGACCGTTGGTGGTGACATGCTTCCGGCCTCAGGTAGTGCATCAAAGGCGCGCACGAAATCTGGCTTCCAATCATACCCTCCGGTTGCGAGTACAACGCCAAGCCGTGCGCGAATGCGCTTTTCGCCGTCGGCATCCTTGACGACGACGCCCAGCACTTCGCCATCTTCGATGATAAGTTCGGTGACAGCAGAAGACGTCCGCATCACCACACCGCGTTCGCGCGCCGCAAACACTTGCGCTGCCGCAAGCCCAGCGCCAGCACATCTTTCGCCTGCTTTAAGATGATGTTGGAGCGCTTCCACCACCGACGCGCCGCCGGTCTGCATCGCGACAAATTCATTCGAGGTGGTATAACTGTAGCCGTCACCGTAAGGCGACGTCAGAACCTTGTCCGCGAGAGCGCCGAGGCGGCTCGCTGCGAAGGGCATTACCTCGACATAGCGACCTGCTGACTTTGATCCCTGAACTGCGGGATAATAATAGTCAGGCAGTTTATCGATCACCGCCATTTCTATGCCGATAACATCGGTCATGAAACGCAGCGCCTCTCGTCCGCGTTCGATAAACACACGGCGGCGGTCTGGCGTTGCGAAGCCTTGCGACAAGTGAGTCAGATAAGCGTCCGCATCTTCGTCACTGTCCGCCACGGCATCGGACTGCAAGTGATGCGGCCCGAGCCATAACTGACCGGATGACAGCGCACACGTACCACCCAGTAAGTCAAATTTTTCGAGCACAATTGCCGTAGCTCCGCGCTCGGCAGCGGTCAGCGCTGCGGACATGCCTCCAAGCCCCGATCCGACGCAAGCGACGTCGAAATCCTCATCCCACTGCATGAAATTATCCTCCCGCGCCTCTTTGCATTGACTAGGGTGGCTTGGCATGACAGCGCCCCTCCCTTCGATAGGTGTTCAGCGGCCTTTGTTGATGCGGAGAGCAAAGCAATCCGGTTCAACGTAAAATCTCAAGGAAACTTTGATGGACGCCTATATCTTCGATCATGTGCGCACGCCGCGTGGCAAGGGTCGGCCCGATGGAGCACTGCATGAGGTCACATCGGTCCAACTGGTAACGCAGTTGCTAGAAGCCGTGCGTGACCGCAATTCGCTCGACACGGCGTTGCTCGACGATGTCATCATCGGCACGGCGCAGCCGGTTGGCGAACAAGGCGGCGTTCTCGCGCGTGCTGCAGTTCTGAATGCTGGCTATGCTGAAAGCGTTGCCGGCCAGCAAGTACACCGTTTTTGCGCGTCCGGCCTTGATGCCGTCAATTTGATCGCCGCTCAGGTCCATGCAGGCGTGATGCAGGCGGGTATCGGAGGCGGTGTCGAAAGCATGAGCCGTACCGTCATGGGGTATGACAGCGGCGCATGGACGTCCGACCCGGATGTTGCGTTTCACAACCATTATGCACCGCAGGGAATTGGCGCGGATATGATCGCGACGCTTGATGGCTTTACCCGCGAAGACGTCGACGGCTTTGCCGCAGAAAGCCAACGGCGCGCAGCGCAAAGCTGGGCTGAAGGTCGCTTCAAAGGGGCCATAGTTCCCGTCAAGGATGTGATCGGTGAAGTGCTGCTCGATCATGATGAGCATATGCGGCCGGGCACAACGGTCGAAAGCCTCGGCAAGTTGAAAGCGGCATTTGAGGGACTTGGCAAGGGCGGCTTCGAGAATGTCGCCAAGGCGCGCTATCCCGAAATCGAGGAGCTGTCCTACGTCCACCACGGCGGCAACAGCTCTGGCATCGTCGATGGTTCGGGCGTTGTGATGATCGGGTCCAAAGAATTTGGCGAACGCGCTGGAATGAAGCCACGGGCACGCGTCGTGTCCTATGCATCAATGGGATCGGAACCCACCATCATGCTGACCGCGCCTGCCGATGTGACCAAAAAGGCGTTGAAGAATGCGGGTATGGAGGTCGGCGATATAGACCTGTTCGAACTCAACGAAGCTTTCGCCAGCGTCGTTCTGCGCTATATGAAGCACCTCAATATCCCGCACGACAAAGTCAATGTGTGCGGCGGAGCGATTGCCATGGGCCATCCGCTCGGTGCGACTGGCGCGATGATTACCGGTATTGTTCTCGACGAATTGGAACGCACGGGCAAATCAACCGGCCTCATCACTTTGTGTGCCGCCAACGGGCTTGGCACCGCAACAATCATTGAACGCGTCTGACGCGAAGGATTTCCCATGCGACATATGAAAATCGAAACAGCCGCTGACGGCTTTGCAACGCTTACGCTCGACAACGCCGACGAATCGATGAATCTCGTTTCCGACGCGTTCATTGCCGAAATGATGGAGGCAACCGCGCAGATCGCTGCCGACGACGGCATAAAAGGTGTAATCCTGACATCGGGCAAACCCACTTTCATGGCAGGAGCCGATCTGAAATTGCTGGTTCAGGGCTATGACACGATGACGCTGAAAAGCGCATTTGCATTCAGCCAAAAGGCCAGCGCGATGCACCGCGCGATAGAAACATCGGGTAAGGCGTGGGTTGCCGTGATGAACGGCTTGGCTCTGGGTGGCGGGTTTGAGCTGGCTCTAGCATGCCATTACCGCGTCCTTGTCGATGACCCCAAAGCTGTGGTTGGCCTGCCCGAGGTCAATGTCGGACTATTGCCAGGATCGGGCGGTACGCAACGCCTTATCCGCATCGCTGGAATGAAGATCGGCACAGAGCTGCTGCTTTCAGGACGCGCGGTCAAAGGCGCAGAAGCTTTGGCGCTGGGCATTGTTGATGCCGTTGTTCCAGTCGCCGAAATGGATGCAGCGGCTCGGGCGTGGCTCGCCACGGGTCCCGATCCGGTCAAGCCCTGGGATGTAAAGGGCTATGCCCTGCCCGAACAACGCGGGCTGATTATCCCGGAATATTCCGCCGGAATGATGATCACATCGGGATCGGTTGCCAAATCAGGCTACAACCTGCCTGCCCCCATCGCGATCCTGTCGTGCATCTATGAGGGTGCGATACTGCCTTTTGATAAGGCGCTGGCGGTCGAATCCAAATATTTCGCCAAGCTTTTGACCAGCCCGGTTTCGCGTAACATCATCCGAACGACGTTTCTGTCAAAGGGCGCTGCCGAGCGCGGTGCTGGCAGGCCTGCTGGCATCCCAAAGGCCGAATTCAAAAAAATCGGCGTGCTCGGCGCAGGCATGATGGGCGCCGGTATCGCGCTTGTTTCGGCGCAAGTCGGCGTTGATGTTGTCCTAATCGACCGCGACGTCGAAAGTGCAACCAAGGGCAAAGCCTATTCCGAAACCGTTCTCGGCAAACAGATCGCGCGCGGCAGCATGGCGCAGGACAAAGCCGACGCGATTCTTACCCGGATAACTCCGACCGATGACTTCGCCTTGCTTGAAGGGTGCGACTTGATCATCGAGGCCGTGTTCGAAGATATCAACATCAAGGCTGAAACCACCCGCAAGGCTGAGGCGATTATCCCAGCGACCACGGTCTATGCGTCTAACACATCGACTTTGCCGATCTCGACATTGGCCGAGGCGTCGGCGCGGCCCGACCAGTTCATTGGGCTACACTTCTTTTCGCCCGTTGACCGCATGGGTCTAGTGGAAATCATCAAGGGCGCAAAGACCAGCCCGGCAACGCTCGCCGTTGCGCTCGATTTCGTTGCCAAGCTGCGGAAAACGCCGATTGTCGTCAATGACAGCAGGGGCTTCTACACCAGCCGCGTGTTCCAGACGCTGATCCACGAAGGCGGCGCAATGCTGGAGGAAGGCGTTCCGCCCGCAGTCATCGAAAATGCCGCTAAGGCCGTTGGGATGCCAGTGGGGCCGCTGGCGTTACTCGATGAACTGACCTTCGATTTGCCGCTGAAAATTGTCGAGCAAGCCATCGAGCAAGAGGGCAGCAAATATATCGTCCCCGCTGGTGTTTCGGCGATGAAGAAAATGAAGGCGCAGGGACGCTCCGGCCGGAAAACCGGCGGCGGCTTTTATGATTATCCGGCTGAGGGCGGGAAAAAGCTCTGGTCTGGCCTTTCGGATATTTTTCCGGTTTCAGCTGACTATGACGTCGCAGAATTGAAGCAGCGTTTTCTCTATGCACAAGCAATTGAAACCGCCCGCTGCCGTGAAGAAAATGTTATCGAGACATCCGAAGACGGCGACTTGGGCGCAGTCTATGGCTGGGGCTTTCCCGCTTGGACTGGCGGAACTCTGTCATATATCGACACCATCGGCGTCGCAAAGTTTGTGACCGAATGCGACCGGCTCGCACAAAAGTTCGGACCACGCTTTGCGCCATCGGCATGGCTCCGGGAACGCGCGGCGACTGGCACAGGCTTCTATTGAGCTGGGAAAAATCTCAACCCATCTATGAAGACAGGCACCAAACCCGTTCTGGCTTGAGAAAAGCAGAACGGGTTTGACTTGTGACTTAGAGTCGCAAGCCAGCCCGTCGTCCATCCTTGATCGCTTCGTCAGTCGCAAACACACTCCAGCGCGCTTCACGGGCGTCTCCGATTAGATGGAGCTCCAGCGCGGTGCCTTGCAACGCATGGAAAAGCGCCTCCTCCGGCGGCTTAGATGTCACGAGGATAATGTTATCAACGTCCTCAAGCATAGTGGATTCGCCGGTGTAGATGTTCGCCAGTGCGACGTTGGCGGGATCAATCTCTTTGATCAAAGTGGTGGGAATGAACCGCACTTTTGGCAACAGCCGCTTGCTGATTACCTTATTGATGCCGATTTCGGTCACAGACATGGCAAGGCCGCTGTCCATGGTGACAAAGACGACCTCTTTACCCTGATCGGCCAGATATTCGGCAATGCCAGGTCCGACCTCGTACGACGTGTTATCGCACACGACGATTTTTTTGCCGACCCGCACGTCTTCGAGCAGCAAATCTTCGGGCGTCAGAACATGGTCAAAGTGACAGCCTGGGATCGGAGCAAGCTGGTTTTTGCTGACCCCTGTTTTGGTGTACCGCGCGCCGGTTGCGATCACCACAGCCTCCGCGCCGAGGTCGGTTAACAACGCTGGCGTCGCTTCAGTGCTTAACCGAATATCGACGCCAAGCTTGCCGAGTTGCAACGTCAGCCAGCGGATAATGTCGCTGCGATCTTCCAGCCCCGGAAGCATGGCCTGTAAGGTCACATGCCCGCCCAATATGCCCGACTTTTCAAGTAGAATGACTTGATGGCCACGCTGTGCCGCGACCATTGCCGCCTGAAGCCCGGCCGGACCGCCGCCGGCAACGACAACCTTTTTGATGACCGACGCCTTTTCCAGCGGCGGTTCGTGTTCATGGCCTATTTCGGGGTTGACGGTACAACCGACCGGATGCCCGATGCAGGACCGCAAAAAGCACCCCTCAAGATCGCCGATACAGGTGCGGATTTCAGCATCCTGCCCGTTCCGCGACTTGTTCGGCCATTCGGCGTCGGCGATGACGGATCGGGCGACGAAGATCATGTCGCATTTACCGTCTTCAATCGCCTGATCGCCATAGGCCGCACTTAAAATTCGTCCGCCGCTGACCACGGGGATATTCACGACTTTTTTAACCTCAGCCGCGGCATAAAGATGCGTGCCTTCAGGCATGTACGATGACGGATAATGAAAATGTGTCATCTGCGGCTTTTGCCCGCGCGCCGTGATCCGCAACCAATCGACTTTTCCGCTATCAGATAGCAACTTGCATATACCGAGCCCTTCGCTCAGCCCTTCGCCACCAAGCGTCGCATCGTCGGCGTTGACGGCGACGCCCAGAACGAAGTTCGACCGACACCGTTGCCGGATTCCATCGATGATCTCCATTACCATCCGCATCCGGTTTTCGAGGCTGCCGCCATAGTCATCGGTTCGATAATTGTAGAGCGGAGAGGTAAAGCTTTGCAGCCCCGCACCACCGCCAATCGGGAATTCGAAACCATCAGCGCCAGCCTCTTCGGCGTGCAGCGCGGAGATCACGTGCGCCTCCACTAGTGCCTTGATCTCGGCGACGGTCATCGAACGGGGCTGGCTGTCACTAAGCACGGTATGGGGTGCCATCCCAGAAGCCTGAGCCTGTTCCGGATCAGCCATCATCCAGACGCCCTGCACGAAAATCTTGGTACCGTGCTTGTGCGCGGCATCCACTATCCGCTTCATCGCGGGAATATCTTCGCGGGCATAAGCGCGAATGAACCAGCCCGGCGGCACCAATGGCGCGGGCGTAACCTGACAACTGGCAATCCCCATAAAGCCGACGCCACCTTTGGCTCGCGCTTCAAAATATCCCACCTGCTGATCGGTTCCGATACCCAGACCAACCATCCCGTGCGGAGACATGAAGACCCGGTTGCGGACCTCCAATGACCCTATCTTCATCGGGCTGAAAAGGTTCTTGAATTTGCTCATGATTGCGCTCCTACGCCGTAGTAAAGTGGATCATGAAAGCGGTATCCGCTGAGGCGTGCCGAATTGGGATCGCGGTTTGATATGCCTCGGACTGGAACCATTTTAACGCGTCGCCATCGCCCTTGAACTTCATGACGATCAGAGTCGATCCTGGGAAGTTGCCTTCGAGCACCTCCGGGCTTTCAGCGACCATGACTTCCACCTCGAAACCGGCGAGCGACTGATATCCCGCGCCTGCGTAAATGTCATATTTCTCAAGGTCATTCTTGTTGACCACACCCACAATGCAGGAACTCATAAGACACCTCTCCAGCTGATAGGGTCGATTATCTCGAACTCTCAATTCGCGGTTTACATCTGCTGCACGGCAGGTGCAGCACCCTTCTTTTTACCGGAGTAAAGCAGACGTTTCGGGCCGTAATGCGTGAAGGATGAAATCGATACTGTGGGCGTTCCACAGGCCAATGCCGGCATCTCCGTCAAAGGCGATTTCGGTGGTTGAGGACATATCCCAACGCTGCATAAACACCGCCGAAAGGATGGAAAAGGCGGTCCAGTAAAACAAGAATGGATCAACATTTGCCCTGAACACACCTTGATCCGCCCCGCGTTCCAATATTGGCTGGATGGAATTGGCAACGAATTGCTTTACCGTTGGAATATACTGGGAGCGGCGCGATACGTGCACTCCCCGGTGCAGCCCCTGATCGAGCGTCATAGCCACCATATATGGCCGCTCCGCCAGCGCGTTGTGCACCCGTTCTGCGAAACGGCGTAATGCTTCTGAAGGCGGTAATATCTCATAGTCAGGATCTTCGAGCAGGACGCGCATCTCCTCTGCCACCCGGTCCAATACAACACCGTAAAGTTCTTCCTTGGTTTTGAAATAATGATATACCAGTTGCTTGGTGACGCCCGCGTCTTTTGCGATGGCATCAAGCCGCGCGCCGTCAAATCCATGTTCGGCAAAGGCATCACGCGCGGAAATCAGAATGCGAGCGATAGTCGTTGCAGAAGAGTGTTTGTTCAACCTTTTGATCCTTGCGCGTTCCCAAGCTTACATTAACGGTAAACTTATCAAGTCACGGCCTCGCCCGCCCGTCGATAGGTAAAGATATCGGTGAGATATTGCACTAGACCGTCGTTTAACCACATGGATTCTGGGAAGCTTATATGCGTCGCGTAACTTTCGAACTTGAACATGACCAGTTTCGCGATTCGGTCCGCAAATTCATGCAGACCGAGATTTGGCCGAATGTCGAACGCTGGCACGAAGCCGGTATTGTTGACCGCGAGGCCTTTACCAAAGCGGGTGCAAACGGACTGCTCTGCACATGGGCTGAGGAACAATATGGCGGCCTTGGGATCGAGGATTTCCGCTTTGAGCAAATTATCATGGAGGAAAACACCCGCCACGGCGATCTCGGGTTCTATCTCCATTTGCACAGCAATCTTGTAGCGCCCTATATCGCGAAGCTCGGGACAGACGAACAAAAGGCGCGGTTCATGCCGGGCATAGTCAGCGGTGAAAAAATCCTTGCGGTAGCCATGACCGAACCGGGCACTGGCAGCGATTTGGCTGGCATGAAAAGCCGTGCCGTTGATATGGGCGATCACTGGGTTTTAAACGGTTCGAAAACCTATATCTCCAATGGCATCCTTGCCGATGTCGTCGTTGTCGCGGCCCGCACCGATCCGGAAAGCAGCCACGGACTCGGGTTATTCTTGGTCGAGCGCGGGATGGAAGGATTTGAACGCGGTCGTAAATTGAAAAAGATGGGACTTAAAGCGCAGGACACCGCAGAACTCTTTTTTAATGATGTGAAGGTGCCCAAGGCCAACGTCATTGGCGATGCGACAATGGGCTTCAAATATCTTGCTCGTTTTTTAGCGCAGGAACGCTTGGTCGCAGCTATTATATTCCAGACCACCGCGCAGGTTGCGTTCGATATCACGCTTGAATACATAAAGGAACGCAAGGCGTTTGGGCAGCCTATCGGCACGTTCCAGAACAGCCGTTTCAAGATGGCCGAAATGAAAGCCGAACTTGATGCTATGCAATGCTATATCGATCAGAGTGTGCTTTTGCTTAACAACGGCGAATTGACAGCTGACGATGCTGCTGCGGCAAAGCTACTAACAAGCGAACTGGAGGCCCGTGTAGTCGATCAATGCCTTCAACTACACGGAGGCGCAGGCTATATGGAAGAATATCGTATCTGCGGTATCTATCAAGACGCGCGCATCAGCCGTATCTTTGGCGGCACGTCGGAGATAATGAAAGAAATTATCGGACGAAGCCTTGGGCTTGATGACCGGAAAAGAAACAAATGACCACGCGCTATCTGGTAGACCCTGAACTGCTGCCGATGCTGGACGCTTTTCCGCCAATGACATTGTCGGCGGAGACGCTGCCAATGATACGGTCGGCTATTCCCCAGATGATGGCGGCGCGCCCGTTGCCGGATTTTCCGTTAAGTTCCAACGTCATAAATATCCCGTCGGGTGATGACGGTCGCGATATTCGCTGCCTGCTGATCCAGCCACGGACCTCGGGCACGAACATGCCAGCCATATTGCATTTCCACGGGGGCGGGCATGTTCTGGGTATTCCCGAAATGGACCAGCCACAGTTGATGCGGTGGGCGGCGGAACTGGGATGCCTCGTGCTTTCGGTTGATTATCGCCTGGCCCCCGAAACGCCGTTTCCCGGGCCAATGGACGACGCCTATGCGGCGCTGCGCTGGCTGAACGAACAATGCGATATATTGGGCATCAATCCGGATCGCATCGCAGTCAGCGGCGGCAGCGCTGGTGGCGCGATGGCCGCCTGCCTATGCTTGATGGCGCGTGATCGCGGCGAGTATAAAATCGCGTTTCAACATCTTGAGGCACCGCGCCTTGATGATCGATTGGCAGGGTCGGAAGATGCTAATCCGTTCACAGGCGAATTTGTCTGGACCCGCGCAAACAGTGCGTTTTGCCGGGACGCCTATTTGGGAATAAATACCGCAGACCCATATGGTTCGGCTGCCCGCGCAACGTCACAATCCGACCTGCCTCCCGCTTACATCGCGGTCGGATCGCTTGATCTGTTCGTCGACGAATGTCTCGCCTATACTGCGCGACTTACCAGAGCAGGAGTACCGGTGGAGTTGATCGTCTATCCCGGCTGTTTTCACGGTTTCAAAATTGCCGCAGAAGCAAATGTTACGATACGGGCCGAAGATGACAACATCCGAGCGCTTCGCAAAGCGCTGGCGTGAGCAGTCCCCTAGACGTTGAAAAGCTGCAGGAATATAAAATTCCCCACGCAACAGATGATTACGACCCCCGCGATGCAATTATTTATGCTCTCGGGGTTGGAGCTGGGCTCGACCCTGCGATTAACGAGGTTGATTTCCTCTATGAACGCCAGTTGCAAGTCCTGCCAACCATGGCGCTCGTATTGGGTACACCGGGCTTTTGGCCAATGGACCCAAGCTGCGGGCTCGACTGGATAAACATATTGCACGGCGAGCAGCGGCTAACGCTGTTCCAGCCGCTCGATCCTGCTGGCACGCTATTGGGTGAAACCATTGTCACTAACATTGCCGATAAAGGCCTTGGCAAGTCGGCTTTGGTGCGCGCCGTGAAGACGCTGAAAACCCTCAGCGGGGCGTTAGTAGCCGAATCAACCGAGACATGGGTGGTGCGAGGCGCAGGAGGGTTTGGCGGCGAGCGGGAGTTGCCGGGCGACGTCTTGCCGCCGGTGCCAGATCGCAGTCCTGACATTGTCGCGACTTTGCCAACATCGGTTACCCAAGCTGCAACCTACCGCCTGTCCGGCGACCGTAACCCGCTGCACATAGATGGCGCGACCGCAAGGCGCGCTGGCCTTGACCGGCCGATATTGCACGGGCTTTCGACATTAGGTGTGGTCGCTCGCGCACTCATACACGCGTGCTGCAACGGCGACGCCGCACGATTGAGCAGTATCGACGCGCGCTTCACGGCACCGGTTTATCCCGGCGAGACGATCACGACAGAAATATGGAATATGTCGGGAACATTGCATTTTCGGTCGAGCGTCAGCGAGCGCAAGCTGGTCGTGATTGACCACGGCGTCGCAACGATGGACGCTTTTGCAAAGATCTAAGTCTCGGGCTTGAAGCAATAGGCGCAAATCTTGTTGCCATCGGGGTCACGCAAATACGCGCCATAAGCGTTCGGCACCGCGCCGCGCGGGCCAGGCGCACCTTCGTCGCTGCCGCCTGCGGCAAGTCCCGCGATATGGAACGCATCAACAGCTGCACGATTGGGTGCTTTGAAACCAATGGTCGCGCCATTGCCGGGATTAGCAGCGCTACCATCAATCGGGCGCAAGACCAGAAACTCGGCAGCGCGGTTGCCATAAGCAAGTCCCTGATCGAGAAAATCGCCAAGCCGGACAATCCCAAGTGGAGCCAGTGCCGAGTCATAAAAACGTCCCGCACGGGAGACGTCATTCGTCCCGACGCAATTATGTGTGTAGATGCCCATTGGTTTCAGGCTCCTCGGCGGAGTTTAGCTTTAGGAAATAGATCGCAACAGCCGCCAGCAACGAGCCCATCGCCATCAGCATCATTACGCTGGCAAGCGGCGTTCCACCGGCGAACAATATGCCAGCCAATGCCGGTCCGACCACCGCCCCTGCGCGGCCCGTGCCGATGCCAAAGCCCGTGCCCGAAGCCCGCACATGGACAGGGAAGGCTCGCGCGAGAATGACGTAGAACGCCACAGCGGCGCCGTTGATAAAGAACCCCGTTATTCCTGCGACCAAGGCGAGCACCTGCAAATCCGGCGTTGTTCGCCCGAACAGAGAGACCATAACGAACGACCCCAGCAGAGCAGCGATGGTCACAGGCTTGATCCCGAACCAATGCGTCAGCACCCCGTAAACTGCTCCACCCGTCGCGCCGCCCAGCATCGCCCAAATCAGGATGTCCGCTGCCGAACTGGCATCAAACCCAAGGTCGACGACAATCTTGGGTATCCATTTCATGAAGAAATAATAGCAACTGACATGAGTGAAATAGGCAAAAGTGACGAGCAAAGTCGTGCGGATGAGCGATGGCCGGAAAATGTCAAACACCGACCTCATGTTCTTGGCGCTAGACACAGGCGGAAGCGCCGAAATATTTGGTAATCCGAAGCGGAAGAGAGTCCGGTTAATCCGTTGCAGCGCGTTCGAAGGGCGTTTTTCGGCAAGAAAGGCTGGCGATTCCGGAATGAAAATCAACACCAACGGGATGAACGCAGCGGTCGCCACAGCGCCGAAAACAAAGATACTGCGCCAATCACCACCTTCAAGCAATTGCCGTGCCACAAGGCCGCCCCCGACAGCGCCCAGCGGATAGCCGATGACCATCAGCGACAGCGACAAATTGCGCCATTTGCGGCTGCTAAATTCAGCGACGACCGCGTTGATCGCAGCAAGCATACCGCCAATGCCAAGCCCCGTTATCACACGCCAAATCGAAAGTTCAGTGATACTCGACGTTTCCGAAACCATATACATCCCGATCGTCATCGCGATCAGGCACACAACTATTGTCGGTCGCCGGCCGTAACGGTCTGCTGCACCACCAAGCAAGATTGATCCTACCGCCATGCCGATGAGTTCCATCGACAGAACCCAACCGAGCGCGTCTCGCTTTAGGCCCCATTCATCTGCGATCCCAGGTGCCGCAAAACTGATGGACAGCACATCAAAGCCGTCGAGCGCGTTGAGTAATATTGTAACGACCACCGCAGCGATCTGCCACGCACCCATAGGGTACGTGTCGATGACTTCTTGTGGGCTCTGTGCGATTTCTTCAGACATCAGGCTGAAGCCTCGTCCGTTTGATCGACGGGTGTCAGGTTTCTCATAAACGCGTAAAAATCGGGTCCAAGTTCGGGTAATGCCATGTCTAATCGTTCTGCCAAATATGTTGTCATCAGATTGGCATCGAGCGATTTATTGTCTGCCGAAATGTTGCCGATACCCACCTGCCGGTCAAATGCCCCAACCACAACCAGTGCCATCCGCAGCGCAACGACCACGTCAAAATAGTCAAGATGTTCTGCCTTTCGTCCAACCGCTGTTTCCCAAATAGTAATGGTTTCACTGCGGGTTGGAAGCCCTTTTAACCGCTCAACACCAAAGCGCCTGCTGAACAAGTCATCGAAATAGAGCCACCATGCGAGATCCAGCTCGGACGGCCCAAGAGCCGCAAGTTCCCAATCAATCAATGCATTCACCGTTCCGTCCGGCGCAAACATAACGTTGGATGGCGTACTGTCCCCCCACAATACGTTGATGGGCGTTATGGGCGGCTGATGCTCACGAATATAGGCCATCGCCGCATCTATATAGCGCATTGGGCGACCTTTACGGCAACCATGATACCATGCCTCAAGATGGCCGAGATACTGGTCAAGCCCGGCCGCCCCCCAATCCGGATTCGCTAGGAAGGCGAAGCCATCATTTTGCCAATCAATTTTGCTCATCTTTGCGAAGGCTTCGATCGCATTTCGCCAGGTTCGGCTGCGCTCTGCCGGGGACATATTGGCGACCCAACCTGCGCTGTTGTAATTCGGTCGCTGCGTTGCCGAATGGCCGTCAACTCGCCCCATAACCAAAAATGGCATATCAAGCACATCCGGATCCAACTCTATTCCGACCCATTCGGGCACGGGTGTCACCTGCAATCGGTCAAGCGCAGCCATCATATTGCCCTGCAGCGAAAGGCTAGACCCCAGAACCACTTCAAAATCGGTTGGCTGGCGACGGACCACCAAAGTCCGCGATTGCGCGCCGTCGGCGTCGTTGTAGTCAACGTCGACAAAGAATATCTCGGCCGAAAATCCCGAACCGAGCGAAATCTCCATCGGGCGTAGGTTGACGTTGCGCCATCCATTGACATTCGATTCCAGCCAATCACGCAGCCGCGCGCGTACTTCATCCGACGCCATCGCCATAACTACAGCCCCCTTGCCACCAGCGCTCGCTTCAGTTCGGTGGTTAGCGGCCCCATGTCAAACGGCGACGAACCGTGGAGGAGAATTTCATCGGCGCCTGCATCCAAAAACGCCATCAACTGGTCAGCGCACTGTGCCGCAGTACCCACAGCCGCACCGTCGTCAATCCAATGCTTGGGCAGTATCCGGCTGACGTCAACCAACTCTTGCCGTGTGTAAGCTTGGTCCGCAGGCTTTCCGTTTAGGCACGCGATTTTTGGATGGGCGCGGATTTCGTCGAGCACCGATTTATCCCAACCGTTTATTTCGACAATCATATCACCAAAGCCCGGCAACTCGAAATAAGTGATAGCGCGACCACCGACCACAGCTTCCTCTTCGTCCTTCGGCAAATCGGGGGCGACTATGATATTGTGATAAATTCGCACGCTCATCGGATCACGTCCAGCCGCTTCAGCGGCATCGCGCACAATTTTCGTACTGTTCCGAACACCGTCGGGTGACACGAAGGGATGCAACAAAACACCGTCACAATGCGTACCTGCGAATTCCAACGACTTAGGGCCAATAGCGGTGAAGATGATCGGCGGCACTTTGCCTTTATGCATATCGGTCAACTTAAGCATCGGAAACTTACCGAGCACCCCTTCATAATCTACCGTCTCACCCTTCCAAAGGCTTCGCATGATCGAGATGCAATCAGCAAGCCGCTCCATTGTGATTGCCGGCGCGCCGAGCATCTTCATGTAAGCAGGAACAGCCCGTGCGAACATGATACCAAATCGTTCGCCACTCATCGCCTGCATCAGATTAGCAATGCTCGCGGTTACAATAGGATGCCGCATCGTCGAGTAAAAAGTTCCGTTGATCCGTATTTTTGATGTGGCTTCGCTGACCGCACCAGCAAGAACTGCTGGCTCTTTCAATGCGAACCGTTCTGAAATCCAGACGGCTCCGAGACCGATCCGCTCGGCTTGTTGGGCTTCGTCAATTGCGCGACGTGGGTCATCTACCCGACCAGGCAGCACATAAGTTCCAAATTTTTCGAATAGTGCCTTCGCACCTGCTTCCTCTGCCATCACAGCGCTCCTCTTTTTCATTATTCGCGACTTGTGCCATCAACGGGTACGCACGTCTATCAACCTATCCGCAGACAGGCGGGTGACCACCGACCATCAGCGAATATCGAAACCAATAGATCAAGAGGGTAATTTTATGGACGCGCTGCAAATGCTTTTGGCACAAAATGAAATTAGAGGCCTGAAGGCGCGCTATTGCCGCTTTCTCGATACCAAGGATTGGGAGGGCCTTACCTCGCTATTTTTGGAAGACGCGGTTCTAGATGTCGAGCAAGACACTGGAAACCCTCCTCTCCATGGACGCGCTGCGATTATCGAGCAAATTCGTATCGCCGTCGTAGATGCTGTCTCAAGCCATCAGGTGCACACACCTGAAATTACCTTGCTTAGTGAAGACGCCGCAGAAGGAGTCTGGGCAATGCAGGACCGTGTCGTATGGCAACCGGGCAAATCGCCTATCCCAGGCATCGCATCTATCACCGGCTACGGGCAATATCACGAAAGATACCACCGGTCAGATGATGGATGGAAGTTCGCATCGCTACGCCTCTCCCGCTTCCACGTCGATATGCACACAGCCTAATCAATCCCATTGCAGCTCAAGCGCCGGCACAAAAGTGATGTTGCCGACGAAATAACCAAGGTCAAACCCATCCTTGACGCGGAACGAGGGGATAGCTTTCAATAGCTCTTCAAGTGCTACCTGCAACTCAAACCGGGCCAGATGCATCCCCAAACACTTGTGGATTCCGCCACCAAGGGCGATGTGCGGCGCTTTGCGGTCAAAGCGCACTTCCGAGGGATTATCGTGCATCTTGGGGTCCTGATTTGCGACCGGCGTACAGACGGAAACATATTCGCCCGGCATGATTTTCTGCCCGTGAATTTCCAATTCCTTTGTCGCAATCCGGAACGCGGTCACAGGCCCGAATACGCGAAGAAATTCTTCAACCGCCAGTACGATCTGGTCTGGATTGCTGCGAAGCTGCTGCTGTTGTTCGGGATGACGCGCCAGCCAGGTAACGATATTGCCAAGCATCGTAGTCACCGTATCAAGTCCGCCAAGGAACAGGTTGAAGCAGTGGCCAAGCACTTCTTCATCGTTCCATTTCCGACCGTCTTCAGCCTCAAGATCAAAGAGTTTCGAGATATAATCGTCACGCGGTGCCACGCGGCGGGCGGCAATTTCGCCTTTCAAATAATCAACCGCATTTTTAACAGCTGCTTTGCGCACTTCCCAATCATTGGTATGCAGCATGTTTTTTTCCCACACAAGGAATTCGGCCATGCGATCCTGAGGCAAACCGAGCAGATCAAGCACGATGTATATTGGATAGCGCTCCGAAAATTCATTAACAAAATCGCATTCTTTGCGATCACGGAATTTATCGATCAGGTCGATGGCGCGTCCGCGTAGATCTTCCTTCATTGCCGCCATTTTTTGCGGCGAAAAACTTGGATTGAGCGCCTTTCGGTAGTGGGTGTGCATTGGCGGATCGACTTCGGTGGGTAGCACCAACCAATTTTCACCAATGCTCTGTGACCACTGGCCCATGCCGTTCTTGGTAAAATCATCGACGTTGCGAAGCATCGCCATCGTGTCTTCATAACCGGTTAGCAGCCAGCCCGGCTTATCACCGGGAAAAATATTGGTGATATAAGTTATAGGCCCCAGCGTCGCGTGCATTTCTGGGATGAGCGTTTCCTGAGGGCAATCCTTCACGACTTTGCGCGCAAAAAATGGCGAGGCCAATGCGTTTTCGGGTTTTACATGCGGCGGTAATGTTGTTGGTGCGGCGGATGCCATTGTCACTCTCCTGAATTCTACGCTTTGCAGTTAGGGCCAGCAGCGTCTAGCTTAGCCTTTCCAACGATAGGTTGGCAATTTACCAAATAGCCCGCATTTGCGCCGCGATGCGCCTATTGCGTAAGGCAATGGCGCGATCTTGGGGCGAGACGCGCTTCGTTACAGCTGGCAAATGATCCCATACATCCACAAGTTTCACCTTGCGTATACTGGGATTGGGCGTTGCATTTGCGCCAAACCACCGACCCTGGATAGCGCCGCTTTCATAGCCTGCTGTATCAAGCCAGTTATGTACGCCGGGATCGCGAGCCGATATGACCGTGCGGAAAATTCTATCGCTGTCGATTACCCCCTGCATGTCGTTCAGGCTGGACTGATTGTTGTACCAATCAGTCGTCTCGTAAAGCTCGTTAGTCAGAATGATTGACCAATATTTATAGGCCTCAGGTATTTTGACCTCTGTAATCAGTGCCTCATCATCGGCCAGTTCATAAGCGCCTTCATAATAGCTTTGCCCTTGCAGGCCCGACATTTGCGATACGTCGAAGACCTTCAGCGCATTGAGAAAGCCTTCATCGCGCAGTTCTTGGACGTGCGTTGGGAAGGCTAACGCACACACTTGAGTGATGCCCGCCATTTCTCCAAATGCGTGCTTTAGGGCGTCGATTGAAGGACGGCCCTTGGCTTCATCGACATCCAATCGCGCGATACCGAAACGCGGTTCGCGCTCGACGCCCCAATCGCAACTGACAATGCGGATCATGAATTTTTCGCAAGCCTCGTTGAGCGGCCAGTAGTCACCTTTATGGCCAGCGGGCTTTTGCGGCGAAATGACGACTTCAAAATTGCCTTCGCTATCGATTTGCAAATTATCAAAATTGCCCTGATCGAGGACGGGGTGATGCTTGCCTGTGCGCAGGGTATCCGGCCCCATTTGGGCCAGGATCATCATTCTGGTCGTACCGCGGTCGCCCTTGAGCAAATAACTACCACCCTTTTCGATCAGGCAGCTTTTATATATCGTGTCGGCATTTGGCTGAAAGATATTCTGCGCGATATTGAGTTCGGGAACGAACATCGGATGCCGCCTATCGCCCACTAAAGCGTCTGAACTGGCGCGTGCCAATCCTGACAACAACAGGCGCATCGACTCTGCCATAATCTGGGGATTACCGCGCAACCGTTCTGGAACGCGCGCGCGCATTGCATCACCTAACGGACGCAGGCCGTCGATCAATTTCTCCCATTCCAGCCCGTCACTCGCCATGCTTCCCGTTCCTCCGGTTTGAACTTGCTTAAGCTCGCCTTTTACCGCCGTGCGCAACCTTTCCCCCGGCAGGTTGATACCCGCCGCACCTAGCCAGAATGCGAACTTCAACAAGGATCGCCGCTGCATGAAATCGACTGACATAATGATCGAGGTTACTTCTGCGGTTGATATCGATGAGCCTGCCCATATCGCCGCGACACTCCACCTGCCCGAAGAAATGCCGAGCGGCCAGTTAGACCTGATTTTTGCAGTCCACGGTGGCGGCTACAACCGTCATTACTGGCATCCCCATTTTGCCGATGATAGTTACAGCTTTGCGCGCTTTTTCACAGGGCATGGGAAAGCGGTACTCGCCATCGATATGCTCGGCATGGGCCAAAGCAGCACGCCCGAGCCTGAAAGCAGATTAGACAGAATGAAAATTGCGGCTGCGCACAACGCCGCACTTGTGCATTGCGTCGCCGAACTGGCTCGTCCGGTTTCAATCACTGGCCTTGGCCATTCGATGGGCGGGTTGATGATTATCACGCAAGCTGCAGCGCACGAGGGGCTGGACCGCGTTGCTGTGCTGGGTTGGTCAAATCAGCCGATGGTGCTTGGCGATACTGATGTCGCGTCGCTGCAAGCAGGGTTGATACCATCAGGCTATCTCGCCACCCCGCGAGAACCCATGCGGAAGCTTTTCTATTGGTCAGATGTACCAACAGAGCTGATTGAGTTCGATGAGGCCAATGGATCGACGACTCCTGCCTGCCTCGGCCGTGACGCTTTGACGCCGGGGATAGTTCACGAAGCCTCGGCACAAATCGCCGTTCCTGTGCTGATAGTTCAGAGCGAAATTGACACCAGCCCTGCCCCCGAGCTTGAGCCTGCATACTTTGGCAAGTCTCCTAGCATCGAGTTGCAAATACTGAAAAATGCAGCCCATTGTCAGAATTTTGCCTCGAACCGCAGCCTGCATTGGAACCAGATTAACGACTGGATCGACCGGAAAGGCTAAAAATTCGCCCCCCGCATCGCGGCAACTGCTCCGCCATCTACGCGGATGTCGCAACCGGTAATGTAGCTGGCGGCATCGGACGCAAGAAACTCGACCGTTCCGGCAATATCATCTGCCGTCCCCCAGCGTCCCATAGGTGTCGCGTCCGCCATTGCTTGCGCGCGGTGTCCGCTAGCGGCTTCTTCCTGCCCCATGGGCGTCCAGACAACGCCTGGAGATACGGACACTAGGCGCGCACCAAACACACCCCAGTCAAGCGCCCGGCGCTCACACATCCTGATAACAGCCCGCTTCGAAGCAGAATAGGCTTGGCCTTCCATTGTGCCGCCGTGCGTCGCGATGATTTCCACAAGCAACGGCTCAAGCAAATCGCAGAGATTGGGTTGCAATGGGTCATCCAACAAAACCTGAACAGCGGCGTCGACAGGCCCAAGATGACCTGCGACCGAAGCAATCATTATGCCAACGGCGCCATCTTGGAGTATTGGCTGAAATGCACTCAACAAACGTTGCGGCGCGACTATGTTGGCTGCGATTATGGTCCGCCAATCAGCTTGAACCGGAGACAATCCAGCAGCGTTGACTAGTGTTGCCAATGGGCCAAGGGCTGCGCAGTGCTCGGCGAGTACGTCTGAAACCTGCGGATCAGCAAGGTCGCCGCAGACGGCGTGCGCCTGGTACCCTTCAGCGATGAGTTGCGCGGTCGCCGCATTAAGGCGATCACGGTCTACGTCGGACAGCAATAAGGTCCGGGTCTTGACAAGACGACGGGTAATCGCCGCCCCCATTCCGCCTGCGGCTCCGGTAATGATGGCTACGTGGTTCACAATTTTTTCAGATAGCGCAGCGACCTGCTGGCAGCAATGCGCCCGGCGATGCCCGAAACACCGCCGCCGGGATGGCTCCCTGCCCCGCCCAGAAACAATCCCGGCACAGCAGGCTTAGGACCACCAAATCCTGTGGCAGGCCTGTGAGTTCCCGCCCGCAGTGCCCCGAAGTCGACATGGGTAACGCACCCATTGCTAACATTCAGCCGGGTTTCACGCTCACGTGCGGTTTCAACGAAGCGGCCAACCTCATGCTGGAACCCGTCATAATATTCTGACAGTTGCGCAATGATTGATGCCATCGTCTTGTCCTTAAGCGCGGGAGACCAGCCTTCACGCGCATCGACCGCCATTGCCGGCAGATAGAGATAGGCAATGGAGCAGCCCGGTGGTGCCTGCGTCGGATCAATGTTGGACAGCGGGCTGAGTGACACGGCATGCCGGTCCGGAATGTCCCCGCGACGCGCCGTTGCAAAGCTGTGGCGCACATCGTCGGCAAGACCGATCAGCCCGACCGCCTTGTTCAAATCTGCATCATCATGCCGCATATTCTGATGCTTTTTCAGCTTCAGCGGCGCCTTCATCGCGACGTTGGCAAGAAATGGCGCTGCATTTGAACGGTTGGACGGGACATGCTCGATCCGTCGCATCAACTGCCGATCGACCGCGCCCGGCGTCGTCATGGCAAAGGTCGTTTTGGGATCGCTGGTTGCAACAACAACCTTCGCCCGCAAAACCCGCCCGTCAGAGAGGCGCACACCTTTTGCTGCGCCATTTTCGATCAGGATTTCGGCAACAGGTGCGCCCAGCAAAATCTCCGCTCCGCTCTCGGTTATGCTTTTGGCCATTGCATTGGCAAAAGCCTGCAGGCTGCCAACAGGCTTGCCTGTGCCCAAGCGGTGCGTCACGGCAAAGATCATATAGGCTGCCGCGTTGCCGTCATCATCCACCGGTCCTGCGCCCGCCGCGATACCATTGAGCAGAGCAATGGTGGCGGGATGCTCGAACCACTCACACGCAACCTGATCCGCGGTCGCTTTGGAGATCGCAATCAGTTGATCCTTCAACCGCACATTGCGAACCACACTGCCAATCATCTTGGTCAGGTTGCGGAAATCGGGCTTGCCGGGCTCCGCCATCATGATCGGAAAGCCAATGTCCATCATCGCATCCATGACTTCCATGAACTTCAGATATTGCTTGCCGTCACCCGGATGGATGCGTGCAATATCGTCGGCTGTCCGTTTGTAGTCGCGAAAGAGCGCGATCGATTGGCCGTCCGGGTGGAGATAGGCGTAACTAGGATCAGGGTCGATTGTCGTCAGCCCGTGCTTCTTCAATTCCAGATCTTCGATGATCCCGGACCCGCGCGCAAACAGCAATTCCACTGCACATGGTGTCACCAGATAACCTGGTGCATCGGCGATCATATAGCCCGAACTGGTCATTCCGCCGACTTTGTCCAAGCGTTCAACAACCACAACCTTTTTGCCTGCCCGGCTGAGATAGCCTGCGGCTGCCATGCCATTATGGCCACCGCCAACGATAACTGCGTCATAAATATCCGTCATTCGGGTTTATCGTCCTCAAGTGCAGAAATTTCACCGGCGATGCTGCGTGCGGCAACCCAATAGCTGGCAATGGCCAGTAGCAAGAACAGGCCGAGCCAGAGAAGCGCTTGCTGCAAACCGGTGCCGGACGATGCCGCACAGGCCGCAGAAGGAGCCCCTGCCTTGCGCGCCAAACACTCAACTGCATATCCCGTGCCATAATGCCCGCTCGCCAGACGGTCACTCATCCACCCGAGAAACACCGAGCCCAAGCCAAGACCAAATACTGTCTGACCAAAGGCATGGATTGCCGCCGCCGTCGCACGCATCCTGGGTTCGACCAACCGCTGCGTGACCGTCATAATCGTGGGCAAAAAGGCATAGAGGCAGAAGGTTGCTGCAAACAACAACACCGCCATGAACCGCCAGTCATCCTGATAAATCGCTGCGAGATATAGCGGCAAGGCAAGCGCCGATGATATCATCGGTAGCACGCCATAACGCCGGTGATCGTTAGTCGCGAACCGGTCTGCCAGCATCCCGCCGACCACACCGCCAAGTGCAGTCGCGGCGCTAAACGTCAGAGCAAAAGTGATGGCGGCGTCCTTCAGGTCAAAGCCAAAGCGGCGGACCAGAAGCGGGATTAAAAAAAGGTTGAGGCCAAACCCCACCAAAGCAACGATGCCGCTGCCAAAGGTGAAGGTCACAAACGCCCGCGACTTGCCAACGCGCCGCAGCACTGCGCCAAAGGCCGGGGCCGCGCCGTCCGCATTCTGCCGGTCCGGTTCCTTTATTGTCAGCCAAAGCAGCAAAGCCAGCAGCAACCCCGGCGCACCCATCACCAGAAACGCCATGCGCCAGCCATGGTTCTGCGCGATCCAGCCGCCACCCAGGGCACCCACCGCGCCGCC
>Ga0209550_10000664_pt1 | contig 32646 bp, 28 predicted proteins | sample LauGreSuBDMM15SN_2_FD_187567 | JGI IMG/M metagenome (GOLD analysis project Ga0209550, IMG submission 187567) | Freshwater lake microbial communities from Lake Michigan, USA - Su13.BD.MM15.SN (SPAdes) (version 5) | ecosystem: Environmental > Aquatic > Freshwater > Lake | place: Lake Michigan... | reverse complement strand
TTTCGATGCCACCCAAGATTGTTAATTGGCTCTTCAAAGTGATTTTTTTGCAAGAGGCTTGGATTCTTAGATTCACAAATATGCCGGTAGGCTTATCGATCACTGCGGTAGTTAGAAAGAAAACTGAAGAAGTAATCTAAATCTTTATGGTCTAAAGACTTATTAAATCAGTCTTTTGCTGCTAGGCGTTAGTGTTGGATACAGACTTCACTATTTCTTTTGAACCGTAAAAGTCCAAAATGGCTCAGTATCTGAAAATTTTAAAGTAGTTAAATTAAAACCTGCACCGCGCAACATTTCAGTGATTTCGGCCTTATTAAAGCGCTGCTCAAGGGATGTGCCGAAGCGATCGAGTGCATCATTCGCAAGCATCACGAACGGCATTTCGGCATAGTGATGCAAAGGAAGATTCGAAGTATCTCGGCCCAGTTTTTGCATAAGCCTAGAAAGCCGCGCTAGCGGCCAGTAAATGAGGGTGGCGATAATCGTGGCGCTCAAACGCTTACCCGGCTGCGGCAAGCTAGAAATTAGGCGGCGCATCAAATCCACACCTTTAAATATTAACCGGTAATACGTGGGTTTATTCTCGAGGTTGTAATACAGGTAGCAGAGAAAAACGCCACCAGGTTTAATACTGCGCGAGATATCCTTGATCGCAAGAGAAGTATCGGGGATATGGTGCAGGACTCCAAGTGACATTGCTAAATCCAATGAGGCAACTGGAATCGAATTAGCCCCAACGGTTTCCTGTAACACTTTAATCTTGGGATCACCTGTAAATTTACTTTTCAAAACCGCACTCGCACCCCCACTTGGTTCCAACGCATAAACGAGTGAAAAATACGGCGCCAATCTTGAACTCCACCGTCCACTTCCGGCACCAAAATCACCTGCTACAGAGCTAGATGGATCGAACTGATTTAAATTGAGAGGTGCGCAATATGCCCCAAACTGAGCATCTAAGGCTTCAGTAGTTTCAACCTTGGCATAATCAAAGGTTGCCCATTCATAGCCAAAGCCATCTATGACACCTTGATCAAGATTCTCATCTTTATCCCGCTGGCTCACTCAAACTCCTTTTCATCAACAAACTCTACTCCGCCCACCAATAGCGGTAAGTATATTTAGATTTCAGTAAATCTAGGCCCTACCCCTTAGAATTGGCTGTATGGCAAAGGTAGCAGTCACTGGAGGAGCTGGATTTATCGGTTCTAATTTAACCCACAGATTAGTCTCCGAGGGCTACGAGGTAGTCGTCGTAGATGACCTTTCTACTGGTCTGATCTCCAATGTTGAACAACATTTAACAGAGTTTCGCCAGCTGTCGATTACCGATCAAAAAGCGCTTAGTCATGCGCTTAAAGATTGCGGAACCATCTTTCATTTAGCTGCCCGTGGGTCAGTCCCGCGCTCGATAAAAAACCCAGTTGCCACTCATGAAGTTAATGCAACTGGAACGCTTAATGTCTTAGAAGCCGCCCGCACAAACGGCGCTCATGTGATTTTTTCTTCCTCATCATCGGTCTATGGGCGAAATATGCAGCTACCCAAAGATGAGTCGATGTGGCTTGGACCCATGACGCCATATGCGGGTAGTAAATTAGCCGCCGAAGGCTATGTTCAGGCATATGCCGCCGCATATGGTGTACCAACAACCCTCTTGCGTTTCTTTAACGTCTTTGGCCCGCGCCAACGCCCCGACCACGAATACGCCGCGGTTCTACCAAAGTGGATATGGCTGGCCATGCAGGGAGCACCGATAGATGTCTACGGCGATGGAAGTGCATCCCGCGACTTTACTTATGTCGACACAGTTTTAGATATTGCAATGACTGCCATGAAAGAAAAGGTAATCACCGAAGGCGCTATGAATCTGGCCTATGGCAACCGAATATTCCTTAACGAGACAATCGAGATGCTTAAAAAGCACTTTCCGGACTTGCAAGTTAATTACACTGGCGAACGCCATGGCGATGTTAAAGAGTCGCAGAATAACCCGGAGCAACTTAAAAGATTATTCCCCAATGTGCAACCAAAGCCCTTTACTGCCGCTTTGGCCGAAACAGTGGCCTGGCTCAAAGAATTTGGCCAGAGTGTTGCCAACGGCCCTGCGACCGCAGATTAAATAGGCCAGTAAATGTGCGGAATCACCGGTGGTATTGGACCAAGTGCACCAAGCAAGCAACTTCTTGATGCCCAACTCTTATCACTCGCACACCGCGGCCCAGATGACAGTGGCACCTATGTAAATCAAGGGATTGGCCTAGGTATGGGTCGCTTAGCTATCGTAGAAATCGCCGCAGGTAAACAACCCGCCTCCGATGCAACTGAGCAGATAAATATGGTCTTTAACGGTGAAATCTATAACTATCGCGAGCTAAGGCAAGAGTTAGAACAGAGCGGAATCCATTGCCGCACATCTAGTGAATCTGAAGTAATCATTAATCTCTATTTAAAGTTTGGTTTGAGTTTCATCAGCAAACTCAACGGAATGTTTGCAATCGCCATCCACGATGCACGCGATCAATCTCTGCATTTAATTCGCGACCGTATGGGTAAAAAACCATTGTGGATCTCACAATTAAACGATGGCACCGTGTACTTTGCATCCGAGGTCCGTGCCTTAATGTTGGCTCGTCCTGACCGTACACTCCGCACCGCCATGGTCGCCGAAGTCATGCAGTACGGCTACATCAACGCTCCTCACTCAGCATTTAATGAGATCAGCCAACTGCCACCAGCATCCTTTCTCACCTGGCGGAATGGTAAAACCTCAACTGGTAAATATTGGGAGCCAGATTTTTCTACTAAAGTCCAAATCCGATACGAAGACGCGTTAGAGATTACCAAAAAGCTAATCGAGGAATCTGTCTCTCGACGCCTAGTCTCCGAACGCCCCCTAGGTTCATTCTTAAGCGGTGGGTATGACTCAACAATTGTCACGGCGTACATGGCCAAGTTAATGAAGGAGAAAGTCCAAACGTATTCAATCGGTTTTCATAGTGTCCAATTCAATGAAGCCCACCACGCCAAGCAAGTAGCCAATTACCTCGGCACTGACCACCACCAAGAAATTCTCAGCCCCGATCCGGCACTTCTAGTTGAAAAGATCTCACATGTACTAGACCAACCTTTTGCCGATTCTTCAATTGTGCCAACGTATTTGCTAGCTAAATTTGCACGTGAAAACCTGATTGTTGCCCTTGGTGGTGACGGCGGAGATGAAGTATTTGGTGGCTATGACCGCTACTTAGCAACACCAGTATTGCAAAAACTAAACCCATTTCTTGAATTCGCGCGCTCCGGGTTAAACCTTATTGGAAGGCAATCTTTCGGAAACACTCGTAAAATTAGTCGAGTTGGCTCGCAGCTTTCCAAAATGCCTACATTAGCAGCTAGATATAGTTCAATTTTATCTTTAACTCAACCTCATGAACTATTAACTCTCCTCAACCCCAACTTTCAAACAATGATGGCAGAAACTGCACATATAAATCAATTTGACTCTGGCACCATAACTTCTTTTGATCGAATGATCAGATCTGACTTTGCGGCTTATCTACCAGGTGACTTATTAGTAAAAGTCGATATCGCAACAATGGCCAATAGCCTAGAGCTTAGATCACCGATGTTAGATGTTAATGTTGTTGAATGGGGAGTTTCGCTTCCTCGCAAATACAAGATCGAAGGCTTTGAAACTAAGCATATCCTCAAAGATGTAGCCCGTTCATTGGTCCCAGCTAACTTAATTGATCGCCCCAAGATGGGATTTGGAATTCCCCGTGCCGAATGGTTGAGCACTGGAATGAAAGAAATGGTTATCGATACTCTCACCGATACAACTGCCACTCAGCGTGGTTGGCTAAATCCCGTGGAGGTGAAGAAAATAATTGATACTCACATGGCGGGAGTGGATAAAGACAACTTGCTCTGGCCAATGTTGATGCTAGAGCTCTGGGCTAGGACTTGGCTCGATTAGCAAGAAGCCGCTTGTAAAGCTCCTCATGGTCATTCACTAAGCGTTCAACTCCAAAGTTGGCCAGTGTGAACTCTTTGGCAGATACCCCCATAGTGGCCCGTAAACCAGCGTTGCTGGCTAGTTTTTCGAGGGCGTCAGAGATTTCTCTAACTTCCAAACTCGTAATAATTCCGGTAACGCCATCCAGTACTACTTCGGGTACAGATCCAACCTTTGTTGTAACAACCGGCAATCCAACCATTCCTGCCTGTATCAGACTTAAAGGGGTGCCTTCATTATCACTAGTTAGTACAACGATGTCGGCTGCAGCTAAAACTTTTTCAATATCGCTCTGCCAGCCTAAAACTTTTACTGACAAATTCTCGCGAGCAATTCTTTCTCGGCAAGCATCTAGTAATTCGCCATCTCCAGCAATGAAGAATTCAAGATCTATTCCACGTTTCTTTATTTCGCCGGCAACATCTAGAAATCTATCCGGGCGCTTGATCTGTGTCACGCGTCCAATAAATGCGCACTGCAATGTGGATGTTGAGAGCGCATAGGATTCTTGTGACTCTACTTTATTTGGCAATTGACCTATTACCAATCCCGGTGGCATCAATCCAAATTTTTTAGAGTTGCCAATTCCGGCTAACAATAAGTCCTGACGAACCTTGTCTCCAACCGCCAAGAGTTGGTGGGTAAAAATTGCCAATGCTTTTTCAGCGATAACAACCAAAAGCCGCTTAAATGCTCCAAAGTACCCATTGAGCAAGTGTCCATGAAATGTATGCACGCGAATAGACGGTTGGAAGGAAAGAATTGACGCAATACGACCCAAAAATCCAGCTTTAGCTGTGTGTGTATGGATAACGTGTGGCTTAAAACTTCTAATCTCTTTAATAAGTGAAACAAAGGCTTTGATATCTTTACACAGACTTACGCGCCTCCCAAAACCCTCAATACGCCTAGCTTTTATATCGATTGCAACCGTATCTAAATAATCGGCCTCATCGGCGGCACAAAATCCGGTAAACAAGCGCTGATCAAATTCGAGGGAATCAAAACCTCTCATTAGCCCCGAAACCTGTACGGCCGGCCCGCCCACATTCATTCGGGCGATAATTCGCATGACTCGAATAGGGTTTGAATTTGATCGACTCACTCGCCTATCTTCTCTTAAAAACCTATGTTGTGGCACGTATGAAGCTTTGCAGGGGGGTGCAGGGAATAACTCATTCTGAGTGGTTAGGATTCCTTGTATGAGCACTCAGAAGCCCCAAATTTTGGCCATTATCGGCCAAGGCTACGTTGGCCTGCCCTTGGCTATGGCTGCCGTTGATGGGGGTTGGTCTGTCATTGGAGTAGATAACCTTGAAGCTAAAGTTGCCCAAATTAATGAGGGCTCAAGCCCAGTTGAAGACATCTCCGACGCGCAGCTGCAGGCCGCGATTTCAAAAGGTGTCTATAAAGCAACGACTGATTTTTCTTCAGTATCGCAAGCCTTAGTAGTCATAATCTGCGTGCCAACCCCATTGGATGAAAATCGTGAACCAGATCTAGCACTTTTGCGCAGCGCAGCAACAGGTATTGCCCCATATGTTTCAAATGAAACTTTGGTTGTGAGTGAATCGACCTCATACCCAGGAACATTGCGAGGTATTATTATTCCCATAGTAAATTCACTCAAACCAAAAGATTCTTTAAAGGTTTACTTCTCAAGCGCACCAGAGCGTGTTAACCCAGGTGATCTAGCCTGGAATCAAAAAAACACACCACGACTTGTTGGTTCAATTGATGAAGAGTCACAGCAACGAGCGCTCGACTTCTACGAATCAATTTGTGATGCGGTAGTCTCAGTATCAACACCAGAGGTAGCGGAAGCTGCCAAACTTCTAGAGAATACTTTTCGGTTGGTAAACATTGCGCTAATTAATGAATTTACTCAATTGTGTTCCACTAGCGGTATTGATGTTTATGAGGTTATTGATGCCGCTTCCTCTAAGCCATACGGCTTCATGCCATTTAGACCAGGAGTTGGAGTTGGGGGTCACTGCATCCCGGTCGATCCTCTGTACTTAACTTGGTGGGCACGTCAAAATGGTGGCAAGGCTGCCTTTGTGGAATCTGCCGATTCAATTAATCACGGAATGCCAAAATATGTGGCAGAACGTGCGCTTAGTTTGGTTGATCCTTTAATCAAAACTCCGAAAATCTTGATAGTTGGGGTTGCATACAAACCTGGCGTAGGCGATGTCCGCGAAACTCCAGTTTCCGAACTTCGAGATTTCTTGAAAGCTCAAGGCGCTGAAGTTGCATGGCATGATCCATTGGTGCCAGTTTGGGAAGGTTCAAATCAAGTTGATTTGGACTGGATTTGTGACGTTGCAATCCTTGCCACTAATCAGCCAGGGATGAATCTTAATCAACTAATTGATGGAGGCGTTATAATCCTTGACTGCACAAACTCATTGAATGGACTCGCAGGGGTTACCTCGCTTTAAGAACTTTTTCTCATATCCGCGGAAATATCGGCAATAATTGTTGAAAGGCTGCGCTTCGGCTTCCATCCAACAAGCTCGTTAATCAGATTGATATTTGGCACACGACGCTCCATGTCTTCAAAGCCATCGCCATAGGCTTCTTCATATGGCACGTAAATGATTTCACTTTTTGACTCAGTTTCATCAATTATTTTTTGTGCAAGTTCATTGATAGAAATTTCAACATTGTTTCCAATGTTAACAACTTTTCCAATCGTATTTTCTGCAAATGCCACTGCGATAACTGCATCAATTACATCGTAAACATGGGCGAAACACCTTGTCTGCCTTCCATCACCATAAATAGTAATCGGCTCGTTAGCAAGGGCAGCTTTAACAAAGCGCGGCACAACCATTCCGTATGCGCCTAACTGACGCGGACCAACCGTGTTGAAGAATCTCACGATCCTCGTCTCTAAGTGCTTTTCAACGTGATAGGCATAAGCAAGGGATTCATCGATTGCTTTCGCTTCGCTATATGACCAGCGCAAAGTAACGGGGCTTCCAAGAATTCTGTCATCGCTCTCTTTGAGAGAGTCTGAAACATTCTTCCCGTAAACCTCGCTACTACTAGTCAGAAAAACGGGAGTATTCAATGCATGTGCTGCTTCCAGAACATTTTCTGTTCCTCGAATATTTGTGAGAAGGCTGGCCAATGGGTTGTTAACAATATTAAATACCCCAACCGCTGCAGCAAGATGAAAAATATAATCTGCATCTTTGATCAGTGAGTTCAGTACATTTGTGTCCAGAATGGAACCTTCAACTAGATGGAGTTGTGGTGAATCAATAACTCCTTTTAGATTCGATAACCGGCCGGTTGAGGCTGAATCTATCACCGTTACGTGATGGCCATCTGTTATGAGCCGCTCACATAAATGAGAGCCAATGAATCCTGCCCCACCAGTCACCAAAATTCGCATGGGCAAAGTCTACGCTACTGTCTTTTACTTTTGCGTTTGAGACTGGGATTTGGCCTGATTTCAGAGATAGAGCACAATATTTCTTTTGAACACTTATTTATAGTCCCATTAACTTTGCTTGGCGATCAAAGTCAGGCACTAATTTGCGAACTTCATTGAAAGTTCCCCTTGCAATTACTTTACCTTTGGACAAGTACACAACCATGTCGGCATTTCTCACCGTTGATAACCGGTGAGCAATCATTACTACAGTAGTTGATCCTCGTAGTTCATGAATGGCTGCAGAGATACTTGCCTCAGTTTCTCCATCGAGCGAACTCGTGGCTTCATCTAGCACTAACAAATGTGGGCGTGTGAACATTGCGCGAGCGATACCCAGCCGTTGACGTTGCCCTCCACTGATTTTGGCCCCTCGTTCACCTACTTGCGTATCAATTCCATTTGGCAAGTCCGCAACAAAACGATCCAGGTGTGCGATTTTCAGTGCGTTCATTACCATCTCGTCCGTGGCTGCATCTGGAGGATAACCCAGGGCTATATTTTCGCGGATAGTGCCAGCAGCAATTACGACGTCTTGTGGGACATATGAAACCGCCCCAGACCATTTCGCCACGGCCAACAAAGGAGGTAACCCAGAAATAGACACACTCCCAACATCAGGATTTAAGACCCCTAACAAAATATCAATAATTGTAGTTTTACCCGCACCCGATGGGCCAACAAATGCAACAGATGTGCCCGCTGGAATCGTGAGAGTGATGTCAGAAATTGCGCGCGTCAGTGTGTTCGGATAGGTCAGGCTTGTGTTGTTGATTTGAATTTCGGCGACAAAACCTTCATGCACGACATCAATCGTGTCATCAACATTTTCAATCATTGGTGCGTCACCAAGAGCATCAATTAAATTTAGAGTGGGAGTTGCCTGTCCAAGGCTTCCACGAATCTGAATTAATCCTTGCTGAACGCGTAGAACTGCTGGCGCGATACGCGTTCCTGCTGTCAAGAATATTGCCAGTGTTGCTACTGCATGTGTAACATCCTGCAAAAGAAATTGAGCTCCGCCGATTACTAGTGCTCCCAGGACAACGGTCGTCTCAATAACATATTTGCTTACATACGGCATAAAGGCGCTCTCCGCAACTACATCAGCAAGCTCATATCTAATCTCTCCAATTTCACGAGCATAATAATGTCGACGATTGCGGACGACAGATTCACGGTATGAACTAAATACTTCAACAATCTTTTCATTACTCATGATACTTAATTCTGAGTTTTTGACCCCAAGATCTCGGGCGTGTATGTGCATGAAGCGATACAAGAAGTATCCAATTAGAGAAAACACTAGGAAAGTACCAATTGCGGTTGTGGGATCTACAATGAAAAGTCCAACTGACATAACCAACAGAAGTGACAAATCTGAGACCAATACGACAGCGCTGGCTAAAACTTGCAAAGTAATGAGCGTGACACCACTTGTTACCGAATAAAGGGTCTCCTGTGTAGTTCGCGCTTGGACAGTCAGTAGGGGTTGTGAAAGTAATCTCGAGATTAGGTTCGCTGAAATCTTCGCTCCACGTCGACTCAGAAAGAACAAAATCCGACGAGTGAAGAATATAGATAAGACAGTTCTTCCAATCAAAAGAAATACAGCGCCAACACCCAAAATAGAGGCTTGTGCTTGAAATGATAAATTTGAAATTTGAAGCAATTGCAGAGCCGAACTAACGCGATCACCTGGTTTGTTTGACTGAAGTCCAGAGACTGAAAGTGCTCCCAACAAACCAATTGCTAAAACACCCAATAAGTCTAGAACGCTCATGCATATTTGCAGAATTATTACAACTGCCACTTTTCGCTGATCAGTTTGGGAAAGCACTCGCATCGATCGGCCAAGGTTGCTCTTTCGCCAGAGATTTCGAAAGTTTTTCAAAGATGCCCCATCCACTGTTTCCAACTAATAGACATGCCGCTTACTCTAGCAAACGATTTCAGGCGCCAAGCGTAAGAGAGTATAACCAAGTACTACAATAGTATTCAAGTGACTTTGAAATAAACCTTTTCCGCTAGTGACATACTATAAAAAATAAATTATAGGGGGTTAGTATTTCTTTGTAATTTCTAATTTAGGGTGGAATTAAGGATAGAGCGTGGAACAACTTGAATTAGTCAAGGACACAGTAGGCTCACATACATGAAGATTTTAATTACTGGTGGTACAGGGATGCTTGGAACGTCTCTTAAGAAGTTTTCCCGTAAAAAGGGTTACGAAATTCTTACTCCAAATCGAATCGAGTTAGATTTGCAAAATGAGACTTCAACGCGACTTTATCTTGCGGAAGTCAAACCAAATGCGGTAATTCACACCGCAGCGCGAGTCGGAGGCATCTCTGCGAATATTGCCAACCCATTTGAATTCCTTATCGATAATCTTCGAATGGATTCAAACCTTCTTACAGCAGCGAGTGCAATAGAAGTACCAAACTTGATTTACATGGGCAGCTCATGTATGTATCCAAGAAACTTATCGCATGCCATGCGTGAGGAAGAAATATTGACCGGACCTTTAGAGTCAACGAATGAAAGTTATGCACTAGCTAAATTAGTGGGATGGAAGATTGTTAAAATTATAGCTGGTTCTTCATCGCTGGCGTGGCGAACATTCGTACTTTCTAATTTATATGGACCGAATGATCACTTTAATCCGTCAAGAAGTCATCTGCTTGCGGCCATAATCGAGAAAGTTGAGAAGGCTAAAATGACCAAGAGTCCGACAGTAGAGATGTGGGGTGATGGGAGTTGTCGCCGAGAATTCACTTATGTAGATGACGTCTCTGAGTTCATCATTCAATCAATCCCGCTACTATCAGAATTTCCTGAAACTATGAATCTAGGTGCTGGAGTTGATTACTCTGTCCGCGATTATTATGACTTTGTATTCAATGCGCTTGAATATGATGGCGAAATACTAGAGGATATGACAAAGCCCACAGGTATGAAGCGAAAACTGATGGATATAACTTTGGCTCAAGAGTATGGTTGGAAACCAAAAACCAGTATTGAGTCTGGAATAAGGCAAACCGTGGCTTGGTACAAGCAACATAGGAATGAGTCTGCTCGTGACTAGATATTCGTTGGCGACTTCCACTTGGGGCGATGAAGAAATTGCGGCGATTCAAGAAGTGATTCAATCTGGTCGGTTCACAATGGGTCAGCAGGTGGCAACATTTGAGGAAGACTTTGCCAAGTATGTCGGATCGAAATATGCCGTGATGGTGAATAGTGGGTCAAGCGCTAATCTCGCTTTACTTGCTGCATGTCGTTATCGAAATAACCCATTAATTAAACCAGGAGATGAAATTCTTGTTCCTGCAGTTTCATGGAGCACTACCTACTATCCGGTCAATCAGTTAAATGCCACTCTGAAGTTTGTAGACGTTGATCCGGAAACACTAAATATCGACGTTGATAAGGTTGAAGCGGCGATTACGAGTAAAACTAGGGCAATATTTGTGGTCAATCTTCTGGGTAACCCAGCAGATTGGGTCCAACTACGTAGGATTGCTATTGAACATAACCTTCTCCTCTTAGAAGACAATTGCGAGTCTTTAGGTGCAACACTAGATGGAAGTAGTGCTGGAACTTTTGGATTTGGCGGAACTTATTCTAGTTTCTTCAGCCATCATATTTCCACTATGGAAGGAGGGGTAGTAGTAACTGATGATGAATCACTTTTTCACACATTGAAATCAATTCGCGCTCACGGATGGACCCGTGACTTGCCGCACGAAAACCATGTTCATAATAAGACAGGAAGCCCTTGGGATGACTTGTATCGTTTTGTTCTACCTGGGTATAACTTGCGACCAATTGAAATGGAAGCGGCTGTAGGACGAATTCAACTTCTGAAGCTTGATTCATTCATTCATGAACGCAGGAAGAATGCTAAACATTTCGCTGCCATTACAAAAAACCTTGCGGGATATCGAATTCAAAAAGAGAACGGTAACTCCTCTTGGTTTGGCTTCTCAATTATCCTAGAAGGGAAGCTCCGTGGTCACCGGGGCGCGTTAATCGATGCCCTTGATGCTGCACAGATAGAAAGTCGGCCCATAGTGACAGGCAACTTCACGAGAAATCCTGTTATTGCTCATCTGGACCATGCACCCATAGGAGCCCTCCCTGGTGCAGATCAAGTCCATGATCAAGGACTCTTTGTTGGCAATCACCATTATGATTTAACCGGAGAAATAGATACTTTGGCTGAAGTTTTGGATCAATTCCAACGGAGGTACTAAATGCCCAAAGCTCTGATAACTGGCATAACCGGACAGGACGGTTCCTATCTTGCCGAATTACTACTAAAGAAAAATTACACCGTACATGGATTGATTCGTCGAGCCTCGACTTTCAATACATCAAGGATCGATCATCTGTTTAAAGATCCACATGAAACCGACAATAAACTTCATCTTCACTATGGTGATATTACAGATGCGGCAGGGATAACGAATTTAGTTCGAGAAATTGAGCCTGATGAAATCTACAATTTAGCCGCCCAGAGTCATGTTCTAGTTTCTTTTTCAATGCCTGCCTATACCGCAAATGTAGATGGGGTTGGAACAACCACCCTTTTAGAGGCTATCCGCTCGAGCAACTTAGATACAAAGTTTTATCAGGCTAGTACGAGCGAGCTTTTTGGTTCCACTCCTCCACCACAACACGAAGAAAGCTCCTTCCGCCCACGCAGCCCTTACGCAGCAGCAAAGCTCTATGCATATTGGGTAACGGTTAATTATCGCGAGGCATATGGAATTCATGCGACTAATGGCATCCTCTTTAACCACGAATCCCCTCGGCGAGGAGAGACATTTGTAACCCGGAAAATCACACGAGCTGTGGCGGCCATTTCGCAGGGCAGGCAAGAAAAGTTGTACTTAGGAAACTTAGACTCAACTCGTGATTGGGGTTACGCAAAGGAATATGTGGAGAGTATGTGGTTAATGCTTCAGCAAAAGACTCCTACCGATTTCGTAATTGCGACAGGCGTGGGGGCGACCGTCCAAGAATTCTGTGAGCACGCATTCTCCCTTGTAAATTTGAATTGGAGAGACTTTGTTGTTCAAGACCCTCATTATATCCGCCCCACTGAAGTTGACGCACTTATTGGCGATCCTTCAAAAGCGAAGAACCTACTTCCTTGGGAAGCTAGGACCCACTGGAAAGAACTTGTGGAGTTAATGGTCGAAGCTGATTTAAAGGATAGCCAGCACACTAAATGAGTGAATTTCGTAAGGTATAGCTAATCTTAAAAGAATATATGTATAGATACACCAGTAGGTGTAGGTAACTACCGGTTCAGCAATCCAAGTTAGTTGGGTTGATTTAACATTTTTTAAATCGAGCTTACACAGAAAGGGACCAAACTTGAAAATACTTGCTCGAGGCGGACTGGGGAATCAACTATTCCAGTTTTGCTTCATACATGGGTATGCTGAAAAATATAAAAAAATTGAAATAGGAATTATCCCTGATTCCAGAGCGGCTTTTGACCGGCCCTTTGAGTTAACGACTCTTCTAAATCATTGTAATCATGCTTATTTAGTTGACACAAATTTTATCCCTGCAAATCACACCTTCAAACTTAGAATGGTCAGAATTAGGGAGCGCGTAGTTTTTAGAAAATTTACTAATTTAATACCAGTACTAGACAAAATGGAGCTGCATGAGAAATCCCCATTTGTTTTCTCAATTCCAAAAAAGCGACTAGCTAAAATTAATTTGCCCATAAATGGTTATTTCCAGCATTGGCGTTTTGTTGAAAATGTATGGCCTGTAATTAAAGAGGAATTAAACGGCGTACTCTCTCACCACCTTCGAGATTTAGAAAGTCGTAAAATTCTTGACGAAAAATACATTGTCTTGCATATTCGCGGTGGGGACTTCTTGCCTTTGAGTGAAATTTTCGGCGTTTTATCGCCAACTTATTATCTAAAAGCTCTAGAACATGTGAAGAAAGTAACCTCTAATGAATATAGAACAATTGTGGTTACAAATGACGATAACTTCGCAAAAAAGTTTGTTCAAATTGTTGGAATTAGGGATTTCGAAATACTCAGTTCAGAGAATTTCACTCCTTGGGAAACTTTGGCGATCATGTCTGCCGCTACGGCCGTAATCAGCGCTAACAGCACTTTTTCTTGGTGGGGCGGATATCTTTGTATGAAGAAAGGCGGAATATGTATTGCGCCAGAAACTTGGTACAAAACTTTTGGAAAAAAATCATCATTGGCTTTAGGGCACCCAGATTTTGTGACAATTACTGAGCCATTTGATTAAATCTCCCATGATGATTGCAGTCTAAACTCTTTCAAGTATTTCTGCCATTTGATTCGGTAGATAAAGTATGTGGCTAAATTAAATGGAAAGAGGAAACGCCACCTTATCCGATATTTAATCCACGAGAAGGCATTAGCTATTTTATAAATCCTGCCCAAATCTCTTCCTCTAAATTTAGGCTTATATTCATATAGCTTGGAAACAGAAAAGAAAAATCGATCTGCTCGTTTTACATTCTGAAATGCATTCATGCGTGAGTATGCTTCCAAAATCCATTGACTTGGGTCTTGCTCAAGTAATGTCAAATTTTCATCTGCTTCACGGAATTTAAGACAATTAGAAATGTGTAAAATTTCTCTCCAAGTTTGTTCACGTTGCATATCAACAGGCCGATTATCATCAAGTCGATAAGCTATAACAGCTCGAAATAGATTATGAAACTTTCCATATTGGAGTAGGCGCATCCATAAGTCCGAGTCAGTTCCGTGTGGAAACATTTCACGATAGCCGTTAATTGCATAAAGTGCAGAACGCCGGATTAATACCGATGGATGTATAATCGGGGGGTATAGAACAATATTTCTTCTAATCATAAAATTTGTGATCGGGTAGTTTCCAAATTTATTAAGTAAAACATTATTTTCTAGATCAATCAGAACTCTCTGACCTCCGACAAGGACGTATCCAGGCCTATTTTCAAGAAATGCGACCTGTTTCTCCAACCGTTTAGGTAACATAATATCATCAGAATCAATCATACAAATATATTCTGACGTTGATTCTTTGAGTGCAACTAATCCAACATTTAAAGGTGGAACATAACCGGGCTTATTAACTTGATGTAAACTTATTCTTGAGTCCCGATCTCGCCAACCTTGAATTATCTCTTTTACTTCTTCCTCTATCTCATAAAAACATATTGCTAACTCCCAATCAGTAAACGATTGAGAGACAATACTTGAGATTGTTTGGGCAACGGTAATTCTATTCCCATGAACCGACAAGATTATCGAAACTTTCAACTTTTGCTCCGATTTTCGTCATATTGAGATATAAAACAGTCAACTATCTTACCTACGAATACTCGATTTATATGGGCAGTAATAATAATTGCTACACCATGCATCATATTCCCATCTTTAAAATTCTCATTTTTAAGAGAGTACCCTAACTGTCTAGCGATCAAACTACGAAACTCCCTACTATATTGAACCTTACAAGTATAAAACCATAAAATCCAAGTCGAGAGCGACCACCTCTGAATTGAAATACCCCATTACTAATTTTATAATATGCTAGATTTTTTGGTAAATCAATCAACCACTGAAGATTTGGAGGCCCTCCAAGACTGATCACATATCAGCAATCAGCCGCAAGAGACGATTATTCGATTCTAAATCTGTTATTGTTTTGGCATGAACGAGGCATCAAAAACTGTGCATTATTTCTCAAAGTTACTAGATCCGATTTTTCTAAACAGAACTATATTAGATATCGGCGCAGGACCAGATCCTGTCAAACCTTGGGCCCAAGTGTTCGATGTAGATCAAGGAGATGCGCAGCACATCAGAAACTATGGATTAGGCAAGTTTGGTTGTGTGTTCTCATCACATTGCCTTGAACACATGGAGAATCCAGTAGCTGCCTTAGAAACATGGTGGGAATTAGTTGAAGTCGGTGGTTATTTAATCTTTATTGTCCCGGATGAAGATTTATATGAACAAGGAAATTTCCCAAGCATTTTTAATCCAGATCATAAAGCTACCTTCACACTAAGCAAAGAAAATTCTTGGTCCAAGGAATCATATAATATTTATGAATTAATCGATGGCCTAGTCGGAAGCGCGCTGAAGTATTGCAAACTTCAAGAAAATGGCTATGAAAGGTCGAAGCAAAACTTTAGATTCAAACTAAAGGGTTTATATCATTATTTAAGAAATCATTCCATGAAGGCGTTCCGCATTTTAGAGCCAATGATGGTCGGACTTCGATTATGGCCCATCGACCAGACTTCTTTTAAGGATCTTAGATTAGCTCAAATAATGGTTATCATTCAAAAAGTGTTGTGAGGAATTACTCTATGTTAGTCTAAGCGCTAATTTCCTTAATTATACCAAGAGGGCACCTCTTTAGAAGCGAAGGGAAAGGTTTCGAGTCATGCGAGATGATTTTGGTTCAAGAATAAAAATCTATACTGCAACTCATGATGATAACGGCATAGGACTCATAAAACAGATTGCAAGCCTCATTTTCAATACTCTAGAATCAGGACATACTGTTTTTACAGCTGGGAATGGGGGCTCAGCAAGCGAATCATCTCATTTTGCCGCAGAATTGGTTGGGCGATTTCTCCCAGGGAATCGAAAAGCCCTCCGAGCGGTTTCGTTGAATTCAGATACTACTGTCTTAACTGCTATAGGGAATGATTTCGGGTTCGAAAAAATTTTCAGCCGACAAATAGAAGCATTAGGAAAAGATGGCGATCTAGTATTTTGTTTAAGCACCTCAGGGAGATCTTCGAACATAGTCGATCTAATCGCCTCTAGTAAAAAAATTGGCATAAAAACTGTTTTACTGACTGGCAACCATAATGAAGGTGATGTACCAAGGTGCGATCTCCTATTTAAAGTCAAGACCTCTTCAACTGCCCTGATACAAGAGGTTCATCTCACTGCAATCCACATGATTTGTTCATACTTAGAAGATTTGTTTCAGAATATAGAGCCTAAGGTCGAAACTGGGGGATTCACATATCTGAAAGATCTTGAAAAGAGAGAAGGTCTTGAACCAAATCTAGTTTGGGTTAACGGATGCTTCGACATTTTACATAAAGGACACATTTCATTTCTTCGCGAGGCAGCATCTCTAGGAAACAAACTTTGGGTTGGAATAAACTCTGATAAGAGCATACGAGGGTTAAAGGGAAAGGATAGGCCAATTCAGAGCCAAGAATTACGAGCTGAAACTCTATTAGCACTCCCATGGGTCGATAGAGTGGTCATTTTTGATGAGCCCGAGCCGTCTCAAGCTATCAGTAAAGCAAAGCCACAGATAGTTGCTAAAAGTAGCGATTACATGAATGTAACTATTCCAGAGTCAGGCATCCTTGCAGAGCTAGGGATAGAGATTAAATACATAAATAAGATCGAAGGTATATCCACGAGTGACCTAATTGCCAAAATTTCCACTGCGAGAAAGTAATGCGCCAAGTCGTGCTTCTTGATAGAGATGGAACCCTGATTGAAGATGTGGGATACATATCGGACTACAAAAAAATCATTGTCAAAGAAGGAGTATTTGAAGGTCTCCTGAAGCTAAAGAAAGCAGGATTTACATTAGTGATTGTAAGTAATCAATCAGGCATCGCAAGAAATCTAATTTCAGAAGAAGAATTTCAACTGGTAAATAATGCTTTTATTGCAATTTTTACTGAACATAAAATTCAATTTGAGTCGATTTACTATTGTTTCCACCTACCATCGGATAATTGTTCTTGCAGGAAACCAAACACTTATTTTTTTGAAACAATAAAGAACTATTTCGAAAACAATCTTTGGGCTGTGATGGTTGGGGACTCTATAGTCGATGCCCAGTTTGCACGCAATGCTCGAATTCCATTCTTCTCGACTGGTGATATTTCTGGCTATCCTCAATATGGTAACTTTCAAGACATTGCTGATGCAATTTTAAAGGAGTCAACTAATGTTGAGTGACAAGACAATTCTCGTCCTAGGCGATGTGATGTTGGATCAATGGATTCATACGAAGTTTCAAGGAATTTCACAAGAAACTCATGTTTCCATCAATAAAGTAGTAGCTAACTACTTCGAGCTAGGTGGAGCTGGAAATGCTGCAAGAATTTGCAAATATCTAACTGACGCTAGGATTATCCTAGTAGGAGCTATTGGAGATGATTCCAATGGAGACACTTTGAAAGGATTTCTAGAGACAGAAGGACTAGAAGGTACTTTATTTATTGATTCTAACCGTCAAACTACTTCAAAAACTCGAATTTACATAGATACAAAACCTTTAGTACGAGTAGATGATGAGACTGATAAAGAAATTGAAGAGGACCTAGAAAGAGAGATCATAAAAAAAGTTATTGAATTATCTTCTCGGCTTGATGGCATACTTCTCTCGGACTATGGAAAGGGATTTCTAACGAGACGCCTCATTAAAGAAATTGTTAAAATTGGAAAAGAAAAAAAGATCCCAATTGTGGCAGACCCAGCTAAAAATCGAGTGTATGATTTCAAAGGATGTGACATAATCAAGCCAAATCAGTTCGAATGGCGCACTTTCATTGAAAGTATGGATCAATCTCAACAAGACTGGAACTCTGTTTTAGATTGCGCACTTATTGTAGTTACAAAAAGTGAACAGGGGATAGATTACTATGAGAATGGCGTCATTAAATCACTACCCGGTATCAAAGTGGCTGAAGTAGATATAACTGGTGCAGGCGATTCTGCGGCGGCAGTCTTAATTTCTGGTTTTCTGAGCGAGAAAAGTACTGAGAAACTAATCAACTTAACCAATGAAATCGCCTCCAAATTTGTGACTCTTGATCGCACCGAATTTCCCAGCTCTAACGTCCAAGCAGATTTTCAACGGGCAATAAAAGATTAGCTGAGTGCGAGTGTGGAGAGGGTAGATGTTCAAGAACCAGATTACTAAAGTCATTTTTGTTGTTCCCCATACAACACTCGGTGACAATGTAATTCTATACGCTCTGACTGAAAGGCTTATAGAACGGCACCCAGATTTACAATTTACATTTTTCATTAATTATAAATTCATATCTTTGTATAGCAATTCTAGCAGCATTGAAAAATTAAAAATTAAAAGGACTTTTCTAAATCCCTGGAAGTTTAATAGAAATTCAAAATTCGGTGAGTTGTGGAGAAAAATTATTCTAGGAGGAATACTAATTCAAGTTGTTTTAGAAACTTTCCCTAGATTTACTAAAACATTAGTTCTTGGACCGGACTGGATGACTTCACCGTATGATGGGTTAGACCTTTTTGATTCTCCTTACACTCGCCTGATTTCGAATCGCTACGTACCTAGTATGCAAATCCGAAAATCACTTCGTCTTTCACGGATTCAACTAAATATGGATCACCGCTTGAACATATTAAATCAACTACAATCAATTGGTTTTCAGGCATCCGAATGTAACAACCCGCTCTTTAGCTTCAAAACTCAATCCCACTCGGCTACATGCTTTTTGGAAGAGTCACGAACGGCTCCCTTCGAGTTCATCTTGTGTTTTCTGGGTGCAGGGGATTTGAGTCGTGATTGGACAACAGCGAATGAAGATTTCTTACGCAAACTAGCTAATGATAATTTCTGCGAAATAGTTTTTATAAATGATGTGGTAAAAACTAGGATTGGGCCATTAGTAAACCTGTTCGAACTGATATCTCTGGCGCGACTAGTTATTTCAAACGACACCGGCTGGGCTCATTGTGCAATTGAGATGAAAAAACCTCTAATTTGTATCTCAGCCATTGGGGATGAGAAGTCAGATTCTTATATTCGAACAAGTCATAATGTTGATGCAATTAGACCTGAAAAATTGCTTGGTAACTGCAGCAAAAAGTGCACTGAAAATTACTATCATTGCGTGTCAACAATTTCGACTAAAAAACTAGTGGGTGTTTTTCAAGCAGCACTTAAGCGCAAATGATTTGAATATACTTCCAGTGTTTTTACTAAGCGCTTCACCATGAAGCCATATCAGTACAACTCTCCTTACTAATCTCCTGCCTTTAACCTGGAATTCAGCTTTTCATAAACGACGTTATATTTTATTGCCATTTTAGAGACGGGAAATCTCTCAAGCATCTTCCCAGAGATATATTCAAGCTTTTCAGATGGTTCGAAAGCCTTCTCGGCCATGATTTCTGCAAGAGCTAGCGAATCTCCAGGCGCGACAAACGGGTGAAATTCAGAAATTATTTCAACCACTCCGCCAGGTGTAGTGGTAGCGACTGGAATTCCTAAGGCAGATGCTTCAAGGATTGAAAGTCCAAATGCTTCATCTAGCGATGCTTGAACTAAGAGATCACACTCCAGCATAGCCGAATGGATTTCGTCAACCCAACCTAAATAAGTTACTAGATTAGTTAAATTCAGTTCCACTACCCTACCGTGAAGAAATTCAATGTATTTTGGATTCCCATCTCCAGCGATAAATAGATGAAACTTATGCCCTTTTTGCTGGAGTAAAACTAAAGCATTAAAGAGTGTTAAATAATCTTTCTCCGCATGCAGTCTTCCAACGGCGAGAAGTACTAAACCACCCTTACCTCTAAACATTTGACGAAAGTATTGGCGACTCTCGTTTGACACTTTCAATAAGTCCAAATCAATTCCGTTGTTGATTACTTGAATCTTTAAGGGGTCACTATGTTCCGCATAAACCATAGTTTCTAATTGAGCATGAGATATAACGATTGTGGCATCGGACCTCGAAGTAATCAGTTTGTCTATTAGGACATGAATTTTAGAATTTAAATTATGATGACCTTTGTTATAATGTCTATTCCACAAGAATTTAGGCTTTCGCTTTAGTGTCATAATACTTATCACAACTGTGATTGCGCTCAAGTAAGATGTAACATGGACAATATCTGGATCCATAATCTTGATTAAGCGCCGACACCGGATTATGTTCTTCATCAATGACTTTGGTGCTAAATTTCCTAAAGAATAGGTTTTTTCATAACCATGTAAACCGAGGATCGGTTCGTTGGTGAAGTTTCCATCAAAAAGAATCGCATTAAACTCAAAATTGTTAGATGAATTTCGCACTAAGCCTTGTATGAAAATATCAAATTTATGGGTTGGTAATACAAATAGAACTCTTGTTCTAACCGAGGCCATAGTAAAGATTATCAGTAATTACTGGGATTGAGGAGTAAAATTTGGATCTGGGCTTGCGAATTCTCTGAATTACACTTTAGAGAGAAGATACAATAGGGCCAGTTTAGCAAATAGAAGAATGTATCAAGTCATATGAAGGAGGTGTGGGCTTGTTACCAGACATTGAGAAAGATGGAGTCTTTGTTAGAAATATAAATAAGATGAGGACATGTGTCTTGCTATTGCCCATCACGCGAACCGACTCAAAAAGTCGTGAAAAGTGGAAAAATACTCTAGAACTATTGAAGTCGAACAAAGAAATTATTGTTGTAATCATCGATAAAACATCGAATTTAGAAGTTAGTAATTATTGCAAAAGTCATTACCATGATATTTATAATCGACTCTATGTTCTATGTAGGCCAAGAAGTGAATCAATTTTTGACTCGCAAAAATATGTGACTTTGGATTCAAATTTGTGGATTACACAGATACATGATGATGACGAATGGCTAGGCTTACCGACTGTTCCTCCAGATGCTCAAGAGTTTGACGTTTTCGTTTTTAATACAAACAAAATTTTATCATCAGCTCTTTCAGAACAGATTGTTTCAGGAAAGCTTAGAACCCAAGAGATTATTTTTGGAGCAGTTCCCTCCAGGATCTGGAATGGATTTGTAGGTTATATTAATACTCAGGGATCACCTGTTGCCGGCTCACTTGATTCAACACTTTATTTACTTTGTGATGTGTTCGGAAAAATTAAGATGAGGGATGGCTTTTCATACTCTTGGGCTCCAAATAACTGGAGAGATCGCTCAGCTGCTATCTATCACCTCCAAAATTCCACAAGGATAATGGGATGGGGAAGATATTCTGGCGTAAATGCATCCCTAGTTCACAGGGCTTTAGATCAAATAGCAGCCTTTTCATTTTGCGCTACTCAATTTGGACAATCTCTGACCAAGACAGAAATTGAGTATGTAATTTCTAGATTCAATCTCCTAACGCCGACAGGGCTTGGCCATTTCAATAGGTCTAGTAGCATGCGAATTGCTTTGTCCTCCACCAGAGATGTTTCTAATCGATTCTTAAGGCTGATAAAGATCATAGAATTCATGGTGTGTGCAAAAAATAAAATTGGCAATTTTGACAGTCTGACCCTTTATTTGAATGGAGCAACCCCAAGTATGAACCCGAATTTCTTTTTAGGGGGTCTCTTGTCGCTTCTTGGACAATTACCAGATCCAAATTTTAAGAGAAAGTACTTCTTATGGAAATCTGAAATAGACAAAATTAGCTCAGTTTTACAAGAATAGAAATCAAGGGATTTGAAGAAGTTCTGGTAAACTTGTGTCCTAAGATGTGGAAAGAGAAAGTCGTCTTAATTATTCAGCGTGAGCCATTCCGAGCGGATGAATAGGATTATGCGACGCAAGGGTTCAACCTTAAGGTCTGGAGGGGAATAGTGGTCATTAGGCGAATTATTAATCTCGGTGGTCATTAGGCGAATTATTAATCTCGCTGTTTGGACCTATAGGCATGGCACTATCAACCTTTACCATCGAGTAAAGCATACTCCGCTCTGGAAGAATCAAATTATTGACGAATTCAAAGTACAAGGTAGCTCAATGACGGATAGTTTTTATTTGTCGACCTATCCGTCACTGTGTGCATTGGCAGCAAATAACGATGTTGCATTCAAAACTTTTAGGTCTGCTCAAACAATGGTAGAAGCACTCGACCATGTTTCGATTGAGCAAGCGAATCTCTATATTTTAAAGATTTTGAAAGAGGGCTTATGGAATCCTGAGTTTTCCAAAGTCATTAATAAGATTGATTCATTAGGAAATCCAAGAAAATATAGGTTTCCACCCTATGGCACTTTTTCACCAACAATGCTGCGCTATCTCAAAGTCTATATGGATTTAAAGATTATTTTTGGGGAATTTGATGAATACAACATTGCGGAAATCGGTGTTGGCTTTGGTGGGCAAGCAAGTCTAATTTCCCTGTTGGATTCGCCCAAATCCTTTACTCTTTATGATTTGCCACCTGTTTTAGAACTTGCTGGCAGGTTCATGGAATCACTTGATATCCAAGGAGATTTCCGATTTTTGGATGGCCGAATTCCAACTAAGTCCGCACCAGATCTCGTTATAAGCAACTATGCCTTTTCAGAATTGAATCGAGATATTCAGGATGAGTATTTGAATAAGGTAATATTGAATGCCGCAAGAGGATACATAACGTGGAACCGCCTGTCCGAGGAATCCTTGGGAGGGCATTCACTCGCTAGTTTAATGAGGCTGATTCCAAATTCCGAAATTAGTCCAGAAAGCCCTAACACATTTGAAGGTAATGTGATTATCACATGGAGGAATTAGAGATATGAGAGCCTTTATGACAATCTAAGCTATTTTGATATTTCCAAAGCACTTTAGATAAACTGAGTATCTATGGCTCCGGGGTGGGACTTCAGGTGTAGTTGCTTATTTGTACAAAAAATACATAATTGAAGCTGGTGTATTTTAAGAAACTCACATGGCTATTGTTGAATTGGGCTGACAAGTAAAATTAGTGGGTCTCAAAACTTAAGAAACTTTATAATTACGATGCTAGTTCTGATTTGCTCTTTGCCATTCTACTTGTTGTAGAAGCCCTTCCTTCAATGTGAACTTGGGAGAAAATCCAAATTCCTTGATAGCCTTCATTGCGACACTTCTTGTCTCTTGTTGATCACCCAAGCGTTCCGCAAGGAATTTAATTTTTGGCTTAATTCCCAAGATATCCTCTAGAGTGCTCAAGACTTGTAGAACACTATTTTGCTCATTTCCACATAAGTTATAAGTTTCTCCATTTCTCGCTTTTAACATTCCTGATATCAAGCCATCGACTATATCTCCAACATATGTGTTTGCTCGGGACTGGCTTCCGTCGCCGAATATCTCTATTGGCTCGCCAAGGAAGAGTTTTTTAATGAAGATATTGAATGCCATGTCGCTTCGTTGTCGAGGACCATAAACTGAGAAAAGTCGAAAAATTGAAAAGGGCAAGTTAAAAGCTTGGCAATAAGCCGCAATCAAATTTTCGGCAGCGAGTTTAGTGACACCGTACGGGCTAGCAGGGGATAGTGGACTGGTTTCATCCCCAAACACGAATTTACCATAGACCGATGAAGTGCTGACATACAAAAATTTCTTTAGAACGCCAGGCCGTAATGTTCGTAGTAGATTTGAGGTAGCAAGGATATTGCACTCAATATATATTTTTGTATCTTCCCAACTTAGATTTAAGCCCGGCATGGCTGCCAGATGAAAGATAAAATCACACTCTTCGATTTCAGGGATGTTGAGAGGCTCTCGTAAGTCTACCTTTATGCGTTTTATATTTTCATCAAGGCGTCCAATTTGATTCCAATTGTTGATTTTTTGCTCTACGGGATAAGGAAAGGGCAACAAAGCATCCAAAGCGATTACTTCATGCCCCTTCCCCGCTAATGCTTCAGCCAAATGAGATCCGATGAATCCCGCTGCTCCCGTTATCAAAATCTTCAAGGCTTACTCCTCTAAATCTGTCTTTCACGTTAGTCTATATGAATGAAGGAGATTTTATATCTGTCATTTGATTCGCTTCAAGAAGGTGTTGGCGCTAGCCAAGTCTTGGCCTACATGAGGAAAATAGTAAAGATTCGCCCAGTCACAATCATTAGTTTTGAAAAGAATATGCCAACAATAGGATTGCGAGATCAAGTTCAACAAGATGGCCTGAATTGGACACCCCTTCCTTTTGGAAGGTTTGGAGTTGTGGGAGGCATAAACAGAGTAGTTAGAATGTCACGTGTTATCGACCGCGGCAAAATCATTCATGCAAGAAGTACTACTGCTGGTATTGCCGCACTAATCCGGTTTCCACGAATGTGGATTTGGGACTGTCGCTCATTGCAAGCTGACCAACGTCTAGCACTGTCAGCAAACAAACGAAAAACATTGGGTTTCTTTTTGCTTAGAGTGTCAGAGTATCTTTTAGCAAAACAATCAAAAAGTATAATAGTAATTACTAAAGCTGTGATTCCTGTTCTCATGCATCGCTATAAAACTAGTGAAAGAAAGATTCATTGCATTCCTACCTGCGTTGATACAGTAAAATTTTCTGAAAAACCTCTTGGAGATCTTTCTGAGATTAGAATCTTATTAGCGGGAACTTTTAGCCGAGCCTATGATTTAGAGCTAACTAGTAAGATAATTTCGGAAATGAAGCGCTATCGCACGGTAAAAGTAACTATTGCTGCGTCGACAGGGGATACAGGTTTATGGAAAGCTATAGAATATGACCAAGTTGTCAGCGTTAAACACGACGAAATGCCTCAGATTATTCAGGGTCACCATATTGGGATGAGTATTTGGAAGAACGATTTAGGCATATGCCTCACATCAGTAGCATCGACCAAGACTGCTGAGTTTTTAGCTTGCGGTAGACCCGTCTTCATCAACTCTCTTCAAGGGGATTTTGGCAATGTGATTGAGCAAGGAATGGTAGGTGTCGTAACAAGCGGTTCTTCTACAGAATTGGTTGCAGATTATACAAAGCAAATTCTTGAGCTAATAAATGATCCAGCCCTGACAAAAAGGTGTCATATGGTGGCGGTCGAGAGATTTAACTTAGATGCTGGAGTTCAAATTCTTCAGAAAATTTACTCAGCATTCGACGCCACCGAATAACCACCTTTACGAACTCTGGCGTATGAACGAAAGCATCTTCATTAAAGAGGCTTTTTTAAGTTTAAGTTATAGTTCTCGAATGGCTAACCCGTATAGAAATGAAATAAATGCGCCATCCAATTGGTTACTCCAATCGCAGATTTTTTATAGTTCAGCCAAAGGCAGATTCAATTGCTTGGTCCCACTTATTAAGTAGATTTTCTCGATTGTGGTGTTCATGTAAGTAGTTCTGACCCCGATGAATTTCCTCTAATGCAAAACTCGGATCACTTAGCAAAGTACTGAAATTGTCCAGCCAAACTTTTGGGGTATCGCAAACAGCATTCACGCCTGCCTGGCTTGCAACACGAATGTAGGCAGGACTCGGAGAGGTCAGACAGGGAAGGCCTAACCGCCACATAATCAGAAGTCTATTTTCTGGTTTTAACTTCTGCATAGGTACAGTCAAATCGATTGGAATCATTGCAATTGAACTCTTTTTGGCTGAGGCGACTAAATTAAAGGGTGTCCAGGGGATGATTCTTACTCGATTAATTAAAGGACCGAGATCGCTTTTCAATAATCGTAAAGTGCTCATCTCGAAATACTTGCCTAAGAATTGAAAGTACTTTTCATCAGTGACAAAGTCAAAATGCAAATTCTGCTTTTGTGATAACTGGAAAAGGATTGATGAAATTTGTTGCACTCCACGGATAGTTGCTGGCTGGCCTTCCCAGAGAATGCGATTTTCGTCTGAAGGTGTACTTCTTGCAAGTTTTGGGTCAATAAATGGGATTTCTTCATGTGAATCCAAAATGACATGAGTATTAGGGTTGTAGGGTTTGATCACAGCCTCTTGCTCGGGAGATGAGCAAATCACAGCATTGGAGTTTAAACAGAAATTTCTGACATGGTGACTAAATGGTTTTACGCCACCACTTATCTGCCCAGAAAGTTTCTTCGCTAGACCCCGCGCAAGGTCATCCCAAGGATTAAGTGGAGAAAGGTAAGCATCCACTAAGTCGAATACGACAGGAACCCCTTTTTGAGAAAAATGTGTTGATTGAAAATCTGAATTTTCACTGGCTACTATTACATCTACTTTTTGAGTTAGGTCTGTAAATACTTTATGGCCCCTATTATTGGCCCAAAAGAGCAACCGGCGTCGATCACCAGCTGCTGTTAGCTTCGAGGATAATGGCTGGTAGCCAATCTTGAGTTGCATTATGAGTTGAGGACCCAATCCAACCCTGTGTTCAAGTTATCTGAAGGTAGCCACCCAGATTTAAAAATTGGTGAATCTTTCCCAACAATAGAAACTTCATTAACCCCAGATATTTTTGTGGCAAACCTCGCCCACTGAGTGGTATTTCCTAACAATTCCTCTAAATGTTTCAATATTTCCACATTCGTAAAACCAAAAGTTGTCCCAATATCGACTTCCGTAGGAACCTCATTTTTGATTATCCAAGATATTGCTGAAGCAATATCTCTTGTAGTAATCCAATCATGGATCGATGATGTATCATTTAACTGTATGTGATTTCCGTTTTTCAGCGAATGAATGAGGTATGGAATCAAACGGTTCTTATCTTGATTAATCCCGTATCCCTGAAAAATGCGTGCCCACGTCAATCGGATCTTTGATGCCCTTAGGGTCTCATTAACTGCATTGAAAGCCGAAACCTTTTGCTGGGCGTATAGACTATTGGGCGACAGTTTGGTTATCCCAGCTGTGCTTGCCTCAGTTTGGTATCCATATTCAGCGCGAGTACCAAGAATAACTAGGTGCTCGATGTCGGTGTGAGAAATATATTTTGCCAACTCAGAGGTGAATTCTGCATATTTTTGATTTGAAGAATCATTCTTATAGCGATTATAAGTCATTATCCAGGCAGTATGGATGACAATTTGAGGCTTCCAAAGCAGCGTTTTCACAAAATCGTCAAAGTTAAAAATGTCACCTAAAATTTGTTGACTTTTGACTTCCTCATTTAAGGTTCTCGAATAAATTAGTAGTTCATGTCCCTCAGACTCTAACCTTTGAATAATAGAAGACGCTATAAATCCATTTCCAATAACAAGAATTTTCATCAGAAATTATCTTTTTAATGACTCAGCATATTTTTGTGCCCCAATTGCTAACGAAACACCCTGCGCATCATTTTCAGAGATTGATTGCACTTTCAACGGCCAGCCAATGCCAATATCACCCAAAGGGTCGATTGCATAAGAGGATTCGGGTGAGTGACTAACGCTTAGTCCGTAATGCATTATTGAATTAGGCATGAGAGTTTGGAAACCGTGCGCAATACCTTTAGGTATGAAGGCTTGCAGTGCATTCTCAGCACTCAATTCAAATGAAGTCCACTTACCGAAAGTTTGTGATCTTGGGCGGAGGTCGACAATCACATCAAAAACTGAACCTTGTACACAAGAAACTAGTTTTTCTTCAGCAAATGGCTCGACCTGAAAGTGTAATCCCCTTATAGTTCCACAGTTTGGATTAAATGAAAGCGCCACAGAATCCAAAGAATTTCCGAGTTCAGTCAAAGGATGTAACTTAATAAATGTTCCACGAAAGTCAGATATTGACTTAAATTTAGTAATTCTAACTCCATCGATTACGGAAACTCTATTAGCTACCATTAGGATTTAACCTGGCGCATTTCGGGAATTGCACACCACAATCGAACCCCTTTGCCTAAATTAGCACGCAAGTAACTCGCAATCTCGGACTCAATATTCCAAGGGAAAATTACAATATCTGTGGGTTTCTCCGTAAACAATTTTTCAGGTGAAATTATTTTGATTCCGTGTGGTGACATAAAACGATTTTGCTTTTCTAGGCTTGCATCAGCTATTGCCCTTATCAAATCTACTTCAAGGTCAATCGAATTTAAAATCGTACTTGCTTTTGCTGCGGCGCCATAACCGTAAATTCTCATTCCTTGGTCGCTACTCTCACCCAACCATTTCCGAAAATTTTCTAATATTTTCGACACCGTGGCCGAATAATTAGTCCATTTGCTTGCATCAAATAATCCAGATATTTCTTCAGAATTAACGATTGCATCGACCGACGAATGAGTTGGCCCTCCCTTCGATAAGGAACGTAACCAATAGCGGTTAGATCCCCCATGAATAGAGAGTTCATCTACTTTGAATAGTTGAAGCCCATTCTTTTGGCTGACTGTAGCAACAGCAGAAGCTGACAAATAGGAAAAATGTTCATGATAAATCGTGTCGAATTGCATTCCTGTAAAAATATTTGCCAGCGATGGGTTTTCAATGCTTATTTGTGTTTCTGGACCACATAAAACAGCTAATCCCTTTATAAAATCTATTAAGTCAGGAACATGAGCCATAACATTATTGGCAATAATCAATTTAGGATACCCGTGTTTAGTCAGAAGTTCTTTTGCCAAACGGCTAGAAAAAAACTCTGAAATCGTGTGAATCCCCAAACTTCTTGAAATCTTAGCTACATTTTCTGCGGGTTCAATTCCGATAGCCTTAATTCCAAATGGCAAAAAACTCTTTAAAAGATACCCATCATTACTTGCAATCTCGAGCACCCAGTCACCAGGTGAAAACATGCCCTCCTGGACTCTTTGATTTACAAAATTTGAGGCATGTTGCAAAAAGGTTGTACTCATTGAGGAAAGGTAACGGTAGTCTCTAAAAATGCGTTCAGGTGTCACGACATCGGCAACTTGACCCAACTTGCATTCAGCACACACTTTCAAGTGGAGCGGAAATTTTTCTAGACTACCCTCACCAAATTCAAGCAGCTCGTTAGCTATCGGAAGTTCGCCGAGATCTAAAGCTGAAAAAAGATTCAACCCAGAACAGCCACGACAAAAGATTCCACCACGACCTTTGACAAACGGAAGAGAAGCAACATGGTCGTCATCCATCTCGAGCCCCTTTCGAAAAAATGTGCCAATTCAATATTTACAAGTATGATTTCGTCCGACTATAATTGACCCTTAATGAGTGAAGAGTACTACGGGAATTCTTAGAACTGGAGGGTAAATATTGCAGATTTCAGGTATTTTTAGTGGTCTTCTGAAGTTTGTAAAACAAAATAGCTTGATTGTTGCCTTTATTATCACCCATATCTTTTTTGCCGTTTCTCTTGGACGCGTAACAGCTTTAGCACCAGACGAAATTGGCTATTTATATACCTTCAAGGGCGTTTACACCTGGCCAATGAATACGATGGCACAAACTGGCAGTGGATGGATTACAGCTCCGACGATATTTCTGTGGATTGCATACTTACCAGCCAAAATTATCAACATGTTTGGCGTACCTGATCTTCTTTCAATTCGAATGCTCTCAATAACTCTTACAGCTCTGAGCCTCTACTTGCTTAAGGATATTTTAGACCAAGCTATTCCTAAAGGTAGGTTTTTCAATAAAGTAGTTCTTATTTCTTTCTTCATTCCTTCTGTTTTTTTGTGGACATCTGTAGGGCTTCGCGAGTCTTTCATAATCGCTGAAGTAGCGGCATTTCTTGCTGGTTTCAATTTTCTAATTCAAGAGAAGAACAGACGAGCGTATGCTCTCCTCTTCCTTGGTTCATACGGACTTGTTTCAACCAAAAACTATTTATGGGCATGTTTAATGGTTACTGTAATCTTGAGCAGCATATTTTTTCTTTTTCAGGGAATTTCTAGGAGAAAGATTCTAAAATTTCTAGTTGCTGGATTTCTGTTCCCAGTAATTGCTTTTGGAAGTACGACTTCGGCATATGCCCTCGATTTCATTTTTCATGGTGGTATTACACAGGCTGGATCTCGATCCGGGGACTCGATTAGCCAAGTATATGTAGATGTGTCAGAAACAGGATCAGGAACAGGATCAGGATCAGCACAAGTGCCAGTTAAGGAGCTGATCACTTTTCATGGTGATTACACACTAATCGCGCTTCATTCTTACTTAAAAGATAACCCCAATGCACAATTTACTAAGATTTTCAGGGTGACTCATCTAGACAAGAAGATTCAAGAAATCTGGAATGAAAAAATACGAACAGGATTGGTTAGTCAATTTAAGCAAGTTGGCACCGAGACTTCTTCGCTTAATGGGCACATCCTGGAACCTGGGAAGATAAGTGACCCATTGTCGATGCTGCAGCCAGCTTTTGTGTTCCTTTGCGGACCATTTCCTTTTGTTGGAGACCCTGGATTCGCCGCTGGAATCGCCTCTCTGGAATCGCCTCTCTGGTGGGCCCTCTACTTACTCGTAATTTTTCAATTTATTAGATTTCGAAAAGTTAAATTTTTGAGGGATCCCCAAATTCTCTTCACACTTATTTTTCTCGCCGGTGAAATTGCTTTTAGTGCCCTTGTAGAGGTAAATCTTGGGACTTCTTTTAGGCACCGGTCAATTCTGTTGGTGCCATTGGTGTTCTTGTATGTTCGTCTAGCTCAAAAGGCAAAAGAAGACGAAGTACTGCTGCACGGTTCAAAGTAGGTTTTCGAAGTTTAGCTTTTATAAATTTAGTATTTACAAATCCTTCTAAATTCTCCTGTATAGCGGAAGGTATTTCTCTTTCTCTTTAAAAGGGGTTTTCACCTTTAAAAAAATGAATCTCTGATTAAGCGAGGATTGCTGATCAAACTATTTAATTGCCGATGAGCAGGGATTGCCTACCCTCGAGCTAGGTCAAGAAATCCCCTAAATTCAAGATTGTCCGAAAGACACGAGCCTGATCAGGATATAAAGTCAGTGAGGAAACTAAATTTTTTGGATACGCTTACTAAGGCAAATTAATCAATCCAATCTTCGACCATGAGTAGGGGGGCAGATATGAAAATAAATTCAGGGAACAATAAGCAAATTTTCGATTTATTCAAAAGCAACTTTTTAGTGCGCGTATTCTTCTATTTTGTTCTCCTGTGTCTTGTCTGGTCAATAAGGTTTCCATTTATCTTTCGGAAGATCTATGCAGAAGATGGGGAACTCTTCCTTGCCGATGCTTTAAGATTTCAGTTTCCCTTAGATCTACTTCACCCAGCGACTGGCTACAGCCAGTTAATACAACGGCTGGGTGGCAGATTTGTATCCATGTTCCCATTAGAGTATGCGCCAATGGTGTGTGGAATATTTTCTGCACTATGTTTAAGTTTTTTTGCAGCCGGGGTGTTCCAATACAATAATTTTATTACCCAAGATATTTGGCCCAGATTCATATTGTCTTTAACCCTAATTTTTCTACCCTTAACTTCGTACTCTGCTGTTGGTAACGTAGCTAACCTGTACGTTTTTCCTACAGTTGCATCGGCGATTCTTCTCTATCATAATGAATCGACCAAGAAAGCCATCTGGTACAAATCAGCCGTATATCTACTTGCAACCCTCTCATTACCACTCTCCGCATTTTTGTTGCCAATCATGCTGCACAGAAGCTATTTAGATAGGAAAGTATCTGGTCGGTGGAAGCTTCAACATTCTGATGTGGCGTATCTAATCGGACTTTTCACCCAGTTCATATTCATCATGGTAACTTCTCTTGGCGAACGCCTACCCCACTCTCCCAGCTCTCCATTGAAAACGATCTATTTATATCTTGATCGTGGAATTGGAATTTCTACTATACCAAAATGGGGTTTCGTTTCAGGATCAAGCGGGAGTGTTAAATACGATGGCACAGTATTTTTCTTACAGTCCCCGGCTATTCGTATGGTCGCGGTGTTAGCCGTATTGGCCTGTATAGCTTCGATATACATCAAGAGCCGCAAAGCTCTGTCTAATCGAATTCAATCTCAAATATTTTTTATTATATTCCTGGGATTCATTTATTCGATACTTGTGGGACTTTTCTTTAATCTTGAGCCTCGATATATGATCTTCGTGTCTTTCCTTACTTGCTGGGCGTTACTTTTGTTATTTGAGTCTCAACCTAATAGAAGATTACGCTCGGCTTTGAATATCTATTTGGTGATCGTCCTAATGCTAGGACTCAATGCAAGTGCTCATAGGTCTCAAGGACCAAATTGGGATGCTGAATTTTTGAAGGCTAAAATAGCTTGTCAAAGTGATAGCAATCTCACGGAAGTTAGAATTCGCACAATACCCGTAGATGCGTTTTGGGAGATGACCATTCCCTGTGAGAAACTTAAAAATAGTAACTAATTAAGTGGCCGTCTTTAAATATTGCTATTCGGGTTAAATTAAGAACAAAATTAAGTAAAAAATATCCACTGTGGCTTGGGCCGGGATCGAACCGGCGACCTAACGATTTTCAGTCGTTCGCTCGTACCAACTGAGCTACCAAGCCAAACAAGGTTTCAATGTCA
>Ga0209550_10000662_pt1 | contig 32692 bp, 25 predicted proteins | sample LauGreSuBDMM15SN_2_FD_187567 | JGI IMG/M metagenome (GOLD analysis project Ga0209550, IMG submission 187567) | Freshwater lake microbial communities from Lake Michigan, USA - Su13.BD.MM15.SN (SPAdes) (version 5) | ecosystem: Environmental > Aquatic > Freshwater > Lake | place: Lake Michigan... | reverse complement strand
AATGATAATATAATAAGCAAAAATAATAAATCCAACAATGGCAATGAGATACAGTGAGAGAGTTTGGCAAAATGAAGAAAAAAAATTTAAAATAATAATGAATGAATTACAAGAGATGCTTCACGTCTTTGGATATTCCAACAACAATATAACAGAAATAAATAGAGCAAAAATAGTTAGAAAAATATATATTTTAATATTAACAAATATTCGTTTATTTCATAAATTTTTCGATGAGGCTAATAAATTAAAAAAATTGTTTGAAATAATAACTAAAAAAGGATACGAATTATTACACAGTGAAAGAACCAATAAAACAATTGAGAGAATTATTGAAAAACCTATTTTAGATTTAGTAACCTATATTTATAAATACAATGAAACTATTTCCCGTGTATCGTATAAACTAACAAATAAATTAAACAAAGATGTAAGCATTAACATATTATCATTTATAAGTAGATAGTTGATTTTTATTTTCACATATATTGTAATTTATACCCGCGAAGATTTGAAATCGTACCTGGTAACTTAGTTGAATTCTTCAACGGTGTATAACTAAATAAACAAAGTATATTGAAATACTTTTTTTATGTGTTTCAATTATTTATCACAATTTACCATTTCGTTTTTTTAACATTAATATTTTGTCCAGTTTTCTTTTTCGATTTACTTGGATCATATGCATCATCTTCATCATCCGAACCCATCCCTTTTGATATTTCCCAAAATTCTTTTGACCCTAACCTGAAATCGGGGTGACCTTCTGCTTTATACCAAAATATTTGGTCGTTCAATTTATTCGATTTTGCATTGTTATTAATTACTAAACATTCATAATTTTCTGTCGTTTGGTCCATAACAGCACTAAATGATTCCAGAGTAGGAAACATACTTGCATAATTTTCCCAAATACGTTTACGATTTGTCATATAAGGTTCTCTTAAAATAAAAACATAATCAATATTTGTACGAAGATTGGGTGGAATACCTAATGGATATTGCATAGTAATAATTAACATAACTTTCCAATGTCTTCCATTCATAAAAAGCAATCTCATCATTTTATCGCGTGTCCACGATTGGTCATACAAACAATCATCTAATATAACAAATGCTCGAGGGTCAATCGTCGACCTACGATATGTTTCGATTTCTTTATTTACTTGTTTCAATACTGCTTTTTGTCTTCTCAAAATGTTCTCAATCAACACAGTATTATATTCATCGTGGATAAATAGTTTAGGAACGTGGGCAGCATAAAACCCATTACCCGCTTCTGTTCCAGAAATAACAGTTCCAATAGGAATATCCTGATGATAAAATAATAAATCACGAACCAAATAAGATTTACCTGTATCACGCCGACCAATCATAACTATTACTGGACCTTTATTTTCATCGGGTTTAAATGTAATAGACCGCATATCGAATTTTTTTAATTCTAAAGTCATTGATAATATTATTATATACATTTTTTTTATTTCATCATATTGAACTTATATAACAATGTTCTAAATAAAATGAGTTTAAAAATGATATTTTAAATATTAAATCATACCATATAGATATTACTGAATGTCCAATTTAGAAAATGCTAAATTTACAATCCATTATCATAAAATTAATCCAATCAATTTAGAATATTTAGAAGAAACTTATGAAAATAATTCTACAGACCATTTAGATAATGACTATAACCCTTTTAAAATTACAAAATTACAAAATTATAATCCTATTTATAACGATTTTTTTGCTTTGAATGACAAAAATTTCAATCAAATTACACTAAATAGTAAATACCATATTAAGAATTTAAATAGTGTATATGATGTTGAAACGAAAGAAACCATTGAAAAACCAGTATTTATAAAATTCGGGCCATTACTTGACCCAATACGATATATGATTGGAAAATATGATATAAAAGATGATAAAATACGAACCATGCCTACTATAACCACAACAACTCACGATTGTATTCCAAAATTGTTAGATAAAAATAATAGTGCTTATGTTGATAGTTTTTTTAGTTTTTTATCAAGTATACTATTAAATAATCATAATTTTGTTCACGGTTTGGATTATTTTGGTTCATTTTTAGGTGTTCAAGAAAAATTTAGAATGAATATAGCAGACGATTTAGATTATTTAAAAAGTTCTACATTCTTTAATCATAATTTGGGTAATTATTTTTCAACTCCTATAAATATTCAAACTGATTATAATAATTTCGGTTCTCGTGGTAATAAAAATAAATTGAATATTTCTAACACACAAAATAAATTGAATATTTCTTGTATTTCTTTATGCGATAATGAAATTACAGAATTGAATGAACCTATTGAGAACACATATAATATCGATAACAATGATAACAATGACAATAAAAACAGCTTTGAAACTGTTTATGAAAAAGAATTAAACAATGAAACCAAATCATCATCAACTTCTTCCAGTAGTAATTCATCAAATAATAGTGAAGCAAATTATAGCACTGACGATGATGATAGTGATAATACAGAAGATGATAGTAATGATGATACTACTGACGACGATGATGATAGTACAGATAATAGCACATATGATAATGACGAAGATACTGAAACAACCGAAACAGAATGCAGTGAAGATACACAATTATTTTCATACATAAATGATTTTCCTATTCAAATGATTTGTCTTGAAAAATGTGATGGAACACTGGATGAATTATTTGAAAACGATTTGATAACTCACGAGACCGGAACAAGTGCTATGATGCAAATTATAATGATTTTATTGACGTATCAAAAAGTATTTCATTTTACTCATAATGACCTTCATACAAATAATATAATGTATATGAAAACAACCAAAGAATTTTTATATTATAAAATCAATAATAAAATATATAAAGTTCCGACATTTGGTAAAATCTTTAAAATTATCGACTTTGGTAGAGCCATTTATAAATTTCAAGGTAATCAATATTGTAGCGATAGTTTTGCACCCGGCGGTGATGGGCATACACAATATAATTGCGAACCATATATGAATGAGAATAAACCACGTCTTGACCCGAATTATAGTTTTGATTTATGTCGTCTTGGAACATCCATTTACGATTTTATTATTGATATTGACGATAAAGAAGACGATTTGGATTTTTTCCAAAAAACCATATTGAGATGGTGTAAAGATAATAATGGAAAAAATGTATTATACAAGAAAAATGGCGATGAACGATATCCCAACTTTAAATTATACAAAATGATAGCAAGAACAGTTCATAATCATACTCCTCAACAACAATTAAATAACGATTTATTTAAAGTGTACGAATTATCTAAACACGAAATTGAGAACATTCACGAAATTATGGATATTGATACACTACCTGTATATGCTTTACCAATATGAAATAAAAAATAACATAATTATTACATATATTATAATTATCTATTCTTCAATAAAATTATCATTTCGAACTATAAAATCATTAATTATATCTTCTCTCTCATTTGGTAACAATAATCCCCATAATATATTGATTTGTGTATTTATAGATAGTTGTTCTAATTTTTCTATATAAGTTAAAACATCTCCGTTGGTCTTTAATGTCAAATTACGAAGAAATACTGCATAAAAATTATTTACATATCCACACATAGTTGCTCTATCTTCATTGACATAAGCTATAATATCATTTATAATCCAATATTTATGTTCAGGTTCTATTTCATCCATATAGTTTATCCATAAATCATAATATAAGTGCAAAATTCTATCTTTTGTTTTTGTATAATTTTGTATATCGTTCAATAACAATTTGTTTTGTAATGTATAAGTATATGGTATAATATAATCGATAATATGTTCTGGTAATTTACTAATATATTTCTGCATAGAATACAATAATATAATAAAAAATATTTATACAATTTTTTTATTATATGTTACAAGTAGTAATTACATATATTTATCTTTGAATTCACTTGGTGACATAATTGGTATATTATGTTCTCTCGCATATTTGGTTTTATTTGAAACATCTTCTTTTGACTTTATAATCAATACAAAAGTGTCTTTTCTAATATTATCATCTAATTCAGCACCTTTTGTCTGTAGAAATTCTATAATTTCTTTATCTCTAATTTTTGACATTACGATTTTTTTTCCATATAATGGATTTGTTTTATCAATTTCACTTAATTCTTTAGGTTCTTTAGGTTCTTTTTTATCGGTTATATCTACAGAGCGCAGAGAATTGATTATTATATCTTTTTGCTGTAATTTACCTTCCAAATTACATTCTTTTAAAAATTCCATAAATAAAGGAATATTTTTTATAAAACTATCCGCATTTTCTTTACCAATGCCCTTTATACTTTTCAACATTTCTATTTTTTTTTCATCAGTTTCAGAACTTGTTAATATATTAGGGAATGCTTCTAATATGGGTTTGATTTTACGCTCACCTAATCCACGTCCTAATAAATTAGATGCAACCATTATATTTAATAAAGAAGCAGATTCTACTTTTGATTTAATACCATTGTATATTTTTTCAATCATTTTTTCTTTGAAACCTTCTACTACTTCAAAATCAGTTTTTGACATTTGTAATATTTTTGGTATTGTATCAAACCCAGCATTCATCATTCGTTTTACATTTCCACTCGATAGTCCATCCACTTCTAATCCTACAAAGAAGGCAGTAATATTCTTTTCTCGAACAGTAATATCTTCCAATACATTTTCTAATACTATATCTACTTTTGTATCTGTCCATTTATAAGGAACCAGTGGCATTTTCGGTTGTTCTGCTGGAGTAGTAACTGATTTAATATGTGGTATAACATCTCCACTTCGTATTATTTGAATAATTGCTCCAATACCTATGTTATTATCTTCAATAAATTTACCATTGAAACCAGTTGCATATTCAATATTTACACCACTTAAATTTACTGGTTCAATTCTAACACGAGGTTTCAAATAACCGTTTTTACTTGGTGTCCATATTACATCAACTACCTTTGCTTCGGCCATTTGTTCCGATAAAACCATTTTAAAAGCAAATGCGTGGTCTGGATTACCGGATTTACGGGGATATATTTTATCATCGCTTACAATGATACCATCAATTTCATATTCGTAATTTTTACGCCATTCAATTAAAAGTTGTGATAAAGTATCATTCGTTAATTGATTGACTGTTTTATTTCTTACTACTTCGTGTTTTAAATCTTTTAATTTATTCATTTGTTGACTTGGAGTTAAAGGTGGTTTTATCACTTCATAAGTTACAAAATGTAAATCTTTTGTTTTCTGGTCAATAGATTTGGAATTAATAATACCAGCTACTAAATTTCTTGGATTTGAAAATTCGTTTTTATATTTTGTTTCAAATACTTGTTTTGGTATAATAAATTCACCACGAACTACAATATCTTTTTCTTTTGGTAAATTGAATACAGATAATAAATGACTAATGTCTTGCCCGATTGTTCCATCTCCTCGTGTATATAATTTTGGTTCATTCCCTTCTGTGCTATATAACCCACTCACACCATCTAATTTACAAGATATAACATATTGTCCATTGTATTTTTTCATCCAATTTGCTAATGCATTTGAATCTGGTTTTATTTTATCCATAGATGCCATTTCATAAGGTAATTTAACTTTATTCTTTCCTACAGGTGCTCCTATTTGTGCTATTGCTGTATTTTTTGGATATTTTCTTTCTGTATATTCCTTTATAATATCATATTCATTATCGGTCAATAAAGGAGTTTGTGTATTATAGTAGTATTCATTGGTTACTTTTATTATTTCTGATAATTGTGCTTCGTCTAAATTTTCCAAATATGTAATTCCAATTTGTTTGAAATCTTCAATTTGTCCTAATGTATCTTTTGATGAAACCATTTTTTTTGGCATACTATTTTTATTCATTACATTATCTTTAATTTCTTTTTCGTTTTCGTTTTCGTTTTCGTTTTCGTTTTCGTTTTCGTTTTCGTTTTCTATAATTTTATCAATAATTTTCTTTTTACGTGTGCCTTGCTTTTTTTCTTTTGGTGTTTTTGGTGTTTTTGGTGTTTTTGGTGTTTTTGGTGTTTTTGGTTCTTTTGGTTCTTTTGGTTCTTTTGGTTCTTTTGGTTCTTTTGGTTCTCGAACCTTTCTTGGTTTTTGTTGTTTTTCTGTAACTTCAGTTGTATTTATAAATGGTTCTTGGTGATTTTTTGGAGAACTAATAGTAGTAATTATATTAGGTTCAATACTTTTTTCAATATGTTCTTTTATTATTAATTTGCGTGTTTTTTCCTTTTTCACCTTTGGTTCTCTAATCTTCTTTGTTTTTTCTGTTTTCACCTTGGGTTCTTTTGGTGGTTTGGGTGCTTTGGGTTCTCTAATTTTCTTTGTTTTTTCTGTTTTCACCTTGGGTTCTTTTGGTGGTTTTGGTTCTTTAATTTTCTTTGTTTTTTCTGTTTTCACCTTGGGTTCTTTTGGTTCTTTTGGTTCTTTTGGTTCTTTTGGTTCTTTTGGTTCTTTTGGTTCTTTTGGTTCTCTAATTTTCTTTGTTTTTTCTGTTTTCACCTTGGGTTCTTTTGGTGGTTTGGGTTCTCTAATTTTCTTTGTTTTTTTTTCTTTTATAATTTGTCTCTTCAATTCTATAAAATCACCTGTATGTATAATAGAACGACCATCAATTCGTTCATTTGGTTCTTTATATTCTAATTGTAAAAAATCAAATATATCCTTTTCATTCTCTATTTTAGTTCCTTCTTGTAATTCAAGACTGTTTGGAGAACCAGCAACTCGACGAATACGATGTTCATTTAATGTATAACCCATTTTTAAAGCGTGTCCTCTCATAACAGTATTAAATGCTTTACTACCAGTAAAATATAAAACAGAAAAAGGATATTCTTCGCGAGTTGTATATAGAAAATCAACCCGCCGTGCAATGTTACCAGAACCTAATTTTGTAATAACTAAACATTTTGTTTTACCACGAGAGAGAACCTCTATAATTATATGTTCTTGTATCAATAAATCAATAAATTTCTTAAAAACTTCATCATCTTTTGATGTAATTATAATATCAATATCGCCAGAATTTTTTGCTCCTCTACGATAACTACCTACAATTTCATATTGTGAATTCTCATCAGCCACTTTTTCAAATGTATTTTTAAAAATTTTATCATACTCATCAATTTCACTTCTTGGTATTCGTTCTAATATGTCTTCAAAATATTTTAAACCAACTTTTTGAACATCATTGAGAAGTTCATTCTGTTTTTCCCTTAACTGTTCAATTGTGACAATTTTCTTTTCAACCAAATCTTTTGCTTTTTTAAATCCAATACCATATACTTCAGTCAATAAATTAATTGGATTATTTTTCTCTCTTTCTAATATTTTTAATGTACCAGTTTCGCTATATTCCTTTAATTTTTCCATTATTGTTGAACCAATACCTTCTTTCCCTTTTAATTGGTTAATATCTGTAATCAAACCATCAAATGACATAATAGTTTCTTCCGCTTTTTGATAAGCTCGTGCCTTAAATGGTTCTCCATTTTTATTCATTATACTTGCTAATTTATTCATAATATTACTTAATTCTTCTTTCATATCTTGTTTATTTTTATCTTTAGATTTACTAGTTGATTTGTTTTCCAAATTCATATTATATAATATATTTATATAAAATTATATTATATCAAACAGTAGTAATCAATTTTACAGTATTATGATTTGAGTTTATTTATTTTTTAATAATGTAACCTCTTTCTTCAAGTCTTGAATTTCTTTTACCAATAACGCAATTAACCCAGTATAGTTAAGGGATTGATATTGTGCATCGTCTTTATTTCCATTTACTAAGTAAGGATATATTGATTGAACTTCGTGGGCTAAGAAACCCATTTCATCAGCATTTCTTAATGTATTACGGTAACTTACCGGACGCAAATTATCAACAGTATAATTATCCCCCAAATCAAGAACATTACTTTTAATACGATAATCGGATGTTGTGCTGAAAACTAAACCATATGCATTTCTTAAATTGACATTTCCAGTAATACCCAAGCCACCAGTTATTATAACTGCACCAGTTGTGTTATTAATAGAAGGAGTAGTAGAAGTTATTATAACATTTCCATTGATGTTAGTTTCTTTACCAACTGTTAAGTTCGAGTTCAATGATACATCGTTACTCACAGACAATTTTGAATTCATGGATACATCGTTTGTAACGCGTAATTTATTATTCATTGTAACATCACTATTTGTTGTTGTTGAACCTGTAACGGTTAATGTTCCGCGAATAGTTGCTTTATCACCTACAAACAAATCATTATTGAATGAAACATCATTTAATACAAATAAACGATTATTCATACTTACATCAGCAGCAACAACTAATCCAGAATTCATTGTTACATTTCCACCGACAGTAAGCATTGCGCCAATATTAACATTACCTGTTTGGTTGAATATGCCGCCTACTGTCAACCCGCCATTAATTTTACCATTACCACCAGCATATAAATTAGTGTTTGTTGATATATCACCAACTGCGAGTACACATGATGAAGTCGCAATATTACCTTGAACAATCAATCTTGTTCCCATTTCAACATCTCCTACTAATTTTGATTTACCATTCACATACATTTTACCCCAGAACGAAGCATCACTTGCGATAGATAAACGAGCGTTCATACTTGCATCACCAGTTAATATAAGGTTACCATCGAATGTTGCTGCTTTTCTTACATATAATTCCGAGTTCAATGAAACATCACCTAATACAATTTGTTCTCTACCAATAAAAACATTACTATTTAATGATACATCTCCGCCTAAAAATAATTTCGAATTCATTGAAGCATCTCCTACTACAAATAATTTGGAATTCATGGATACATCTCCTACTACAAATAATTTGGAATTCATGGATACATCTCCTACTACAAATAATTTGGCATTCATGGATACGTCACCTAATTGTGTTTGTTTACCCAAAATACTAACGTTACCTTTTATATTAGCATCACCACCTACTGCCAATCTGGAATTCAATGAAATATCCCCTGTAACACTTAATTTATCTTTCATTACTACAGCATTACCAACAGTTAGTCTCGCATTCATTGAAACATCTTCATTTTGAATAGATCTTCCAAATACATAGACATTACCATTGAACGAACTATCGCCTCCAACTGATAATCTATCATTCATAGAGACATCGTCAACTACAGATAATTTGGCATTCATTGAAACATCACCTCCAATAGACGTTTTACCACCTACAATAATATTTCCATTTAATTTGAGATTGCCGCCGAGAGATAATGAAGAGGTAAAACTTGCATCACCAGTTAATAATAAACCACTGTTAAAAATACCATTGCCGCCAAGATATAAACGGGAATTCATAGAAACATCACCTTCTAATATTGCCTTACCGCCCAAATATAATCTCTTATTTAATGATGCATCGCCCAAAACATTCAATATATTTAAAACGGTATTACCAACTACATTTAAACCTGTAACTATATTTGCTGTACCATTTAATGATAAATTTGCATTCATTGAAACATCATTCAAATTAATGGTTTTTACAACAAATGTTACAATTCCGTTGAAATTGGAAACGCCACCAACAGATAATTTGGAGTTTAATGAAACATCGTTTATTACAAACAATTTCGAATTCATAGAAACATCACCACCTACAAATAAGCGACTATTCATAGAAACATCGCCGTTTCCAATTGTTCTACCCTTAATATAACTATTTCCATTCAACGAAGCATCACCACCTAAAAATAATTTATTATCCATAGATACATCTCCTACAACAAATAATTTGGCATTCATGGATACATCTCTTCCTACAAATAACTTGGCATTCATAGATACATCGCCGTTTCCAATTGTTCTACCCTTAATATAACTATTTCCATTCATAGAGAGATCGCCTCCTACAAATAACTTGGAATTCATTGAAACATCACCGTTAACAAACAATTTGGAATTCATTGAAGTATCCCCTCCTACAAACAATTTGGCATTCATTGAAACATCACCATTAAGTCTTGAAATATTACGAACATTTAAGTTACCGTTCAGTGAAATATCTTTTCCAAGATTTAATATTCCATTTAATGAAATATCACCAGATACAATTAATGAAGCACTCAGCAAAGAGTTACCTCTTACATATAAACGACTATTCAACGAAACATCACCATTCAAAATAGAACCAAGATTGATGTTCAAATTACCATTGAACGACGCATCTTTATTCAAAAATAATCTTGAATTAAACGACGCATCTTTTGCAACATAAAAGGCACCCGCAAAACTTGCGTCTTTTCCTACAAATAATCGATTATTTAATGAAATATCACCTAAAACTGTAACTTCGGATTGAAATTCAACTGCTGTTGAAAAAATACTTTTGGTGGATGTTACGTTAATAAATTTAGTGACATTAGTTACATTAGTTACACTTGCAACTGGTGCTTGATTTGTTTCTGGAGTAATATTTATCGTAGGAACTTTTTTGTAAGTACTTTGCCAATCCGTAAACATTTTATATTATATAAAAACAATATTAATTCTAAGAAAATTAATAATCTAAATTATTAATTACAAATGTAGTTATTTGTAATGAATGTTTTCATTTGATATTTTTGCATATTATGTATGTTCTAAAATCCTGGTTCATCTGTAAAAATTTGAGTAGCACCAGTGTTCAATGTTTTTGTATCAGTTAACACATTTAAAAAATCAGATATATTACCATCCATTGTAAAATAAATAAATGTAGCACAAAGAGAAGATATAAATACATATATTGCATCCCTTACCATTATTTTCAATGGCTTAAAATCTTTATCTAAATACTTCATTTCAATGAATTTAAACAAACAAAATAAAAATGTTATAAGTGTAGAAATAACAAAAGCTTTTTCCATAGTTGTATACTAAATCAATAAATAATTATATAATTATTATAACGAATTATACAATAAAAATTACATCAATTCTTCAATATCATCTAATGTAATATCGTGGGATACATAATTACTTTTATCATTGTCTAATACATCAAATCCAGATAAATCAATTGTATCTGTATGTATTCTTATACGGTCATCATCGTCATCTTCACTGGATTCTTCTTCTAAACGACGTTGTAATGCTCTTGATGTGCTAATTTCTTCTAATCGTTCAATTGTTTTTGGTGCATTAATATTCTTGATACTATTATCTTCATTCATAACTCTATCTATATCATTAAACGAAAGTCTGGTTATAACTTCATCATTATTTATATTTTGAATAGACGGAACAACGGATGGTAAATCTTCTTCTTTTCTAATTACATCTTCATTGTTAGTTGATATATCTTCAAAATCGTTATTATTTTGTGCATTTTGTGTTACACTTGGTTGTTCATCGGGTTCTTCGATTTTTTCAATAATAACTTCTTCTTCTTGTTCAGTGGTTTCGTCCATATAAGCACGAATAATTGCTTCGGTTGGTATACTTTCACGAATAGCATTCAAAATACATTGTTCGACTATTGTTTCTAACTCACGATGATTTTTCTGTATTTGTAATGGTGAAATATTCTTTTCAAATAAATAAACATTCATATATACCTTTCTTGCTGTATTAATATAGACTTTATGAATAAAGTGGTCTAATTTGGGTATAGATATATCAATCTTCTTTTGTTTATTCCCAACACGAATGCAAGTGAGAACTTTTAATTGAATGATATGAACACACGTAATTAAATCTTCTAAATAGTTACATCCACTTCTTTCTATTATTCGTTTTCGTTCTTCTTCAATAATAACTGAATTCCACTTAGGAATTCTGGCTAATAAATTTTGAAATGTCATTAAATATTTACTTGCTTCATCATTATCCAAACATAATTTCCACGATTCGTTAAATATTGATTTAATCCCTTCTATAACCAATGGTGTAAAAATACTTACTAAGCGTGCTGACCATTCATTACGAGATTCGTGTAGATTTGATATTACAAAATCGTCCATTTCAATATAATATTTATCCATTATTTTTTAATATGTTTTTCAACGAATCAAATAAATACAATAATAATAATTTTTCACATCTATATTCTGGTTTTATTTTATCAAATAACATTATTAATTCGGTTTTATGTTTACCTGATATTTTATCTGTATTTTCAATCCAAATTATTAAATCCAAACAAGATAATCCATTTTCATAAAATTCAACAGATAATTCTAATAATTTTAGACCTTTTCGAATTTGATAATCAGTATTTGTATATTCATTATCAGTGAAATCACCTCGTAATGTCGGGGTTTCAAATAAAAAATCGATTTTATTGGTAATCCATAATTGTTTATCTATTATTTTATTATGAAAATGTATTTCTTTATTCATATTCAATTGATGTAAATTGATAACTTTACCATCTTCTATATATTCTGGAACATAAATTTCACAAAATCGCGATAAAATAGGGTTCAATAATTTATGTTTGTTCTCAACTATGATAAAAAATCTTGTATTGGAACTAAATAACTCTATACATCGTCGCAAAGCACTTTGAGCATCGATAGTTAATTTATCCGCATTTAACAATACAATTGTTTTGAAGAGAACCCCCGAATTTGAATGAATATTCGTCTTTGCGAAAAACTTCAAATCGTCTCTTATAAATTTTATTCCACCTTTACCATGAGCACAATTGACAAACATTATGTTAGTTTTCATTTTTTTACTATCATTTTGATATATCTTTTTCAAAAAATTGTCTACAATTGTTCTCTTACCACATCCAGAAGAGCCGTGAAATATAATATGAGGGACTTTTTGTTGTTCATAAAAATAATTTAATTTTTGGTATATATTTTCGTGAATATGCAAAGACATATTGAGAACCTTGTTTTAAATATAATATACTATACCTTATGGACTATTTATATATATTTTATACATATGTTTTTATGTAATATAATTCATTTTTTGATAATATTCAATTGCTTTGTAAAAACAAATCGTTCGTAATACATTGTTTTTCTACGTAAATTACATGACAAACACGCAATGACTACATTATCTGTATTATGTCCAAATCTATTATCCAAACGTTCCAATGTCCATTGTTTGGGTTCTCTAACATATTCATAGAGAACGTTAACATTTTCTTTACAATAAAAACATTTGTTCTCACATTCTATCATTAAATCGAGAACATTTTGTAAATTTATTAATTTTTCTTCGCATAATTTGTTTTTTTCCATATCTTGAGAACGATAACTATATATTTTATTATTTATTTGGCTTATAATAAAATTACAGGGTTCTCTATTTACTATATTATTTTCTTGTAATTCTTTTAACAATTTCATTTGATTATTGTATTCCAAATCATTTTCATTGAACTTCCACTTTGTTGTAGTAGTTATTTGCCGCTTTTGTTTTTCTTTTTGAGTTTTTACTGTTTTATCTTTTTTATAGTTTTTGTCATTTTTTTTATTTGGTTCTAATGAAACTACTAATTTTTTTATTTGGTTGTTCTCGATGTTATCTTCCATTATAATGATTTATTATATAGTATAAATTATAAAATATAAAATAATTTTGGATTATAAACACGATTTATTATATAATAAAAAGAAGATAAACATTATTTATTATATAATATATTAAAGACAACCAGTAATATAAATGTTTAAACAAAATAATAATTCCAATGAAGTTTCTGGTGAAACCAATGACGTCGTGACGAATAAATCACAAGATAATGATACGAAGAATAATAAATATAAAAATATTATAAATATTTTTCCGGGGTCGAATGAAACCAATGCAATGAATTATAACATTATTGATAGTTTATTGGAAAAAGAAAAATTACATAATAAGACAGAAACATGGAATAAATTGGATAAAACAGTGAAAATACAAAAGCTACATATATTTGCTGAAAAATATGGTAAAGAAAATAATTTACCGGTTAAGGATATTAAATCATTGAAATCCTTTTTTATCGATTGTCTTGAAAAAAACAAATTACAAAAAACAAAGGATGTTACTTATGATAAAGAAAAACGGGAAATAATTAGTATTCCTGCATTGTTTTTTAATGTATCAAACCGTAATTTCACATTGAAGATTTTAGATGCTAAGCGTGTATCTACATTGAAATCATTAACTCCTAAACGAACTACATTAAATAATGATTTAGTGGAAGATACTAAATAATGTGTAAACAATATAAATATAATACATATTACTGAATATTATGTATTATGCAAAAATTGGACAACCAGGTGCAGGTTTAACAAATCAAATGTTTTGTTTAGTAACCAGTATTATCATTGCGTATAGTCAAGGAGATAAAGTAGTAATTGTAGATAAATTTTATAATGATATTGCAAAAGAAATTTACACACCAATAACGGAAATATTTAATATAAAAGATTTTAACATTTTTTTGAAACAAAAATATGATGTTATAATTGTAGATAAACACAATATAAATTTTGAAATATTACACGTTAAATATGGTATTGAAACAAATAATATAGATATTACAGATTATATATTAAAAAATTATTATAAAGATAGGAAATTATTCATAAACAAAGAAATTTGTATTTTTAATGATATAAAGTATGACCCATGTCCCGATATAGCAAAAAAAGTATTTTTAACTTATAGAATAAATGATTATATTATAGAAGAAATTTATAACGAAAACTTGGAAAAGAATATTGATATTGATTTAAATAGAGAATGTGTATTTAACCTAGGATGGATAACTCCATTCAATGATAATATGTTTGATACTATATTGACGAATATTCTATATCATAATGATATTGTATATAATGCCAATACAATATTAAAAGAAATAGATATGAATAGTAAAATAAACCTTATACATTTACGATTGGAAGAAGATGCTATTAAATTTTGGTCTAAGAAGAACTATATGTCTCAAAGTGATTTTAAATTGTTTTTGGAAAGAAAATATATAAATTTGATAGAAAATTATTTTTCTAAAACAGATATCATTATAATATTATCCCATTCATTTTCGAATAATGTTATTGATTTTTTGAATGAAAATAACTATAATTACCAATTTATTCATAAATTTTATGATGATAGAGAAAAAAATGCAATAGTAGATTTATTAGTATCAAAATGCTGTAATAATATTTTTATTGGAAATTTTAATATTTTTAATTTGACTGGTTCTACATTTACTTATTATGTTTCAAGATGTATGCAAAATAAAGCATTGAAAATATTTATTGATTTAGATAATATAGGTAAAAGTGAATGTATTTCACAAAATCATTAGTGAAATAATAACAAATAATATAAATAGATTTATATATATTATTTTACATGACAAAAGTAGCTTTAATAACTGGTATTACAGGTCAAGATGGTTCTTATTTAACAGAACTATTAATAGAAAAACAATACGATGTTTGGGGTATAATAAGACGAAGTTCACTTATTAATACTACAAGAATTGACCATTTATTTGATAAATTGAATTTACGTTATGGTGATTTAGCCGATGGTATTAATTTAATGAATGTGTTCAGTGAAATAAGAAATAATTATCAAGAAAATTTGGATGTTCTGGAAGTCTATAACTTGGCTGCAATGAGCCACGTAAAAGTATCATTTGAAATGCCCGAATATACTGGTAACGTAGATGGATTAGGTACATTAAGATTATTAGAAGCCATTCGTAATTGTGGTATTTCAAATGATAAGGTTAAATTTTATCAAGCATCCACATCCGAATTATATGGAAAAGTAGTTGAAGTACCGCAAAGTGAAACCACACCATTTTATCCCCGTTCTCCGTATGGTGTAGCGAAATTATATGGTTATTGGATTACTAAAAACTATCGCGAATCGTATGGTATGTATGCTTGTTCTGGTATTTTATTCAATCACGAAAGTCCAAGAAGAGGTCATAATTTTGTTACTCGTAAGATAACAATAGCTTTGGGTAATATTATAAAAGGTAAACAAGATAAATTGGTTTTAGGCAATATCGATTCGCTACGAGATTGGGGGCACGCAAAAGACTATGTTTATGGTATGTGGTTAATTTTACAAAATGCTACACCCGATGATTTTGTTTTATCTACAAATGAATATCATAGTGTTAGAGAGTTTGTAGAAAAAACATTTGCATTAAAAGAATTTCAAATAAAATGGAAAGGTGAAGGGGTGAATGAAATCGGTTATGATGAAAATACTGGTAGAGAATTGATTTTTATTTCTGACAAATACTTTCGACCAGCCGAAGTTGATGAATTATTAGGAGATAGCACAAAAGCCAGAACAGAATTAGGATGGAGATTGAATTATTCATTTGATGATTTAGTTCGAGAAATGGTAGATTATGATTGTTCTTAACAACGAATTCGAAAATTCAAACGAATTCATTAGAAAATTGATTATATAATAATATAAATATAAAATTATATTATTAAACTATATTATTATAATAAGAAAATGGACGAAGAATATACAAACGAAACAACGAGTGAAACAACGAATGAAACAAACAGTGAAAATGGTAGCATAGAAAGTATAAACAATAATAATACAGAATTAAATAACCCTGAATTATCATTCGATTATTTAACGTATATAGAAGAAGATGTATTTGAAACTATGGAAGAATATATGAAAAATGAAATTATCACAATTTCATCACCAAACTTTTATAAGAAATTTATTGAAGATATTTCTATATTCTATTATGAATACTGGTTAGATTGTGGAGTATGTGATGAAGATGATTATGATGAAATAGAAGAAATCGTACAACAATTATCCGAAATCTATTTTGATATTTGCGAAATCCCATTGCGTTCAATGTTTAATACATCGAATAATCTTATAAATGTTATAAATCAAGAAGATATTGATTTAATTACGCAAAAATTAACTGAATTAAAAGCTATTCCACAAGCGAAACAAAAAACCACAGAATGGAATAATGTAAGAAATAATTTATTAACAGCAAGTAATATTTGGAAAGTATTCAGTTCACAATCTCAACAAAATAGTCTTATATACGAAAAATGCAAACCCTTGGATGAAAATAAAATAGAATATATGAACGCAAACACAAATAGCACAATGCATTGGGGAGTTAAATATGAACCTGTTACTGTTATGCTATATGAACATATGTATCAAACTAAATTAGATGATTTCGGTTGTATTCCACATCCCAAATATAATTTTATCGGTGCTTCACCTGATGGAATTAATTCCGACCCATCCAATACATTATTATTTGGACGTATGGTTGAAATTAAAAATATATACAATCGCGAAATCACCGGTAAACCAAAAGAAGAATATTGGGTTCAAACACAAATTCAAATGGAAACGTGTGATTTGGACGAATGTGATTTTGTTGAAACCAGAATTAAAGAATATGAAAGTGAAGAACAATTTTATCAAGATATAGAACGCGAATACAAAAGTATTGTAATTTATTTTATTAAACGAACAACTAGTTATAACAATTCTTTTACATCGAATGTAAACGTTCCATTTTATAAATATATGCCATTGGAATTAGAAAAAGATAAAACATCTATAGATAACTGGATTAAGGAAACAAAGGAAATATATAAAGAAGAATATGTTTTATTCAATACCTTATATTGGTATTTGGATGAATTTTCGTGTGTATTAATAAAACGAAATAAATTATGGTTTGAAAGTGCTTTGCCTAAGATACAAGACCTATGGAATATTATTTTAAAAGAACGCGTTGATGGATATGAACATCGCGCCACTAAAAAACGAATAAAAACCGAAGTCGTTGTAGAAACCGATGGTAATACAAATAAACATATTATTAAAAATCTACCTTTATCAAATAATATCTGTTTAGTTAAATTATCAGGTAATGAAACTACTAATTTTCAATCGTTGTTATAATTTACAATACAAGATATATAATTTATATAAAACATAATAAACATTTTTTTACATTTATTACAATTATAAAGGATACAATGAAAACGCTTGTTGCCTATGTTTTTCACGAATATAATAGTCGAGTTCAAATGTTTTATCATAATTGTATATTTGAAGACGATAATGTTGACTTTTTGGTAATATGCAATAATAAGAAAGTGTTTTTACCAGAATTGGATTACGTAAAAGTAATTAAACGAGATAATATCGGTTATGATTTTGGTGGTTGGTCGGAAGGGATTTTAACAGATGATTTGTATAAAAAATACGATAATTTCATTTTTGTGAATTCTTCCGTCATTGGACCACATTTACCGTGTTATTATAAAGGTAAATGGACGGATGTTTATTTACAAGGATTAACTGATACCGTTAAATTATTTGGCTCAACTATTAATGTTCCACAAACCCATATTTTGAACCGTTTGTATAAAAGAAATTTTACAGAACAAGACCGTTTGAATTTTATTCATTTACAGTCTTATATTTTTTCTATGAACAGAGAAACATTGGAGTTTCTTATCGAAAAAGAATTATTTTCAATGACAAAATATGTAACCGAATTTTATGACGCTGTTACAGAAAAAGAAATAAAAATGTCCAGATTAATTATTGAAAATGGTTGGAATATTGGATGTTTACAACAAGCCTATAAAGATGTTGACTTCACATTTAAAAAACAACAAAATGTAGAGTTATTAAATAATGATGTAATGTTTCCAGAACATTTAAATAAATTGTGGACGTTATATGAACTGGTATTTGTAAAAGGTAATCGTTTTGATGGAACAAGTCATTAGAATGTCCAACCATAAATAATATATTGAAATCTAAAAATAATATAAATATTATTGTAGTTATTATAATAATATTTATATAATGTCTACTTTTATGAAGTCACCATTATTATCGCAAGAAGAAGAAATGTATGTTACGAAACGCGATGGTAATAAAGAAATCGTTTCTTTTGATAAAATATTAAAAAGAATAAAAACGATTGGTATGGAAGTTGGTATAAAAATAAATTACACAACACTGGTTATGAAGGTAATTGACCAGTTATATAATGGTATTTCTACCACGAAAATCGATGAATTAAGTGCTGAACAATGTGCTTCTATGGCATCTATCCACCCTGATTATAATATTTTAGCTGGTCGTATTATCGTTTCAAATCATCATAAAAATACAAACAATATATTTAGTGATGTTATGTCACAATTGTATGAATACTATGATAACCACGGAAAACATTCGCCGCTCGTTTCGCGTGATATATACTTTTTAATAAATAATAATAGTGAAAGATATGATACATTATGCGATTATTCACGTGACTATTTCATTGATTATTTTGGGTTCAAAACATTAGAACGCGCATATTTAATGAAAATCAATAAAGTAACCGTTGAACGCCCACAACATATGTGGCTACGCGTTGCTATTGGTATTCACGGTGATAATTATGAAAAAGTAAAAGAAACATATGAATTGATGTCTCAAAAATATTTTACACACGCTACCCCAACATTATTTAATGCCGGAACACCACACCCACAATTATCGTCTTGTTATTTGATTGCTATGGAAAATGATAGTATTGAAGGCATCTATAATACATTAAAAGATTGTGCTTTGATTTCGAAATGGGCAGGTGGAATTGGTTTACATATTCATAATGTGCGTGCGTCGGGTAGTCATATTCGTGGAACAAACGGTTCTTCGAATGGTATTGTGCCTATGTTAAAAGTGTTTAATAATACTGCTAAGTATGTTGATCAATGTATTCTTCCTGAAACAATAATATATACAACACAAGGCCCTAAACAAATACAACACTGTGTTATGAATGAAACTGAGATTTATAATTTGAAAGGAGAAACCGAAGTTATTGAAAACGTCCTTGAACATCCTTATGAAGGAGAAGTATTTGAAATTAAAACAGAATTTGTTCATAATACAAAATTAACAATTACACCACAACATCCTATATATGTTTTACGTGATAATGAGAAACAATGGGTAGATGCAGGAGAAGTAGTTTTAACCGATAAAATCATTTATTCTATTCCTACATATGAAAATGATATTTCCAATATTACAAAATACGATTGTCGCATATATGGTTATATAATGAAATATGGTTCTATTGAAAATGGTAATTATACTGTTCATATTAATAGTGAGATTGATATTGATTTTATAAAAAATTATTTGGATTCTAAACTTGTTGAATATAAAGTTGTCGATAATGTTTCCATTATATGGAGCCCATCATTACAATTACCTTTTAGATATACTGATTTTTATAATGAAACTAATCAAAAAAGAATTCATAGTCGTTGGTTAAATTTATCCCTTGATAAAATAAAAATATTATCTTGTATATTTGAAGATTTAAAATATCAATGTAATTTCGAATGTCAAGTAAATTATTTATATTTACGATTATGTAAAGAATTATTACCGCTTGGATTAGAATATGTTGATAATAATAAAGAATTTGTATGTACAAGCATAGAGACCATCTCAAAAAATACATACAATGGAATTTTGTATGACCTACAAATGGTAAAAGAACATAATTATCTTTTGGAAACTGGCATTGTTCATAATGGCGGCGGTCGACGCAATGGTAGTTTCGCAATTTATTTAGAGCCTTGGCACGCCGATATTGAAATGTTTTTACAAATGCGAAAAAACCATGGTGACGAAGAATTAAAAGCAAGAGATTTATTTTATGCATTATGGATACCCGATTTATTTATGGAACGAATTAAAACCGATGGAAATTGGACATTAATGTGTCCAGACGAATGCCCTGGGTTATCGGACGTCTATGGCCAAGAATTCAATGACTTATATTCAAAATATGAAGCCAATGGTAAAGGACGTAAAACAATGAAGGCACGCGATTTATGGTTTCAAGTATTGGACGCACAAATGGAAACTGGCACTCCATATTTATTATTTAAAGATGCTTGTAATAAAAAATCAAACCAACAAAATATTGGCACGATAAAGTCGTCAAATTTATGTACCGAAATTATACAGTACTCTGACGATAAAGAAACCGCTGTATGTAATTTGGCCAGTATCGCCCTTCCAACATTTGTCGATACTACACAAGCAATACCTTATTTCGATTATGAAAAATTACACGAAATATCAAAAGTCGTAACCAATAATTTAAATCGCATTATTGATATTAATTTTTACCCTACACCAAAAACCGAAAATAGTAATTTAAAACATCGTCCTATTGGTATTGGTGTCCAAGGATTAGCAGATGTCTTTATGATGATGAATGTTCCATTTCATAGTGACGAAGCCAAATATATTAATAAATGTATCTTTGAAACCATTTATCACGGTGCATTGGAAAAGTCTTGTGAATTAGCACAAATACAGGGCCCATATGATACATTTGACGGTTCGCCAGCAAGCAATGGCATTTTACAATTTGATTTATGGGGAATTAATCCAAATGAAAACGAAACCAGATATAATTGGGATGAATTGAAAAATAAAATTAAATTAATTGGATTACGTAATTCATTATTATTAGCACCTATGCCAACTGCTTCAACTTCGCAAATTCTCGGTTTTAATGAATGTATTGAACCGATTACAAGTAATATTTATAATCGTCGTACATTAGCTGGTGAATTCATATTAGCGAATAAATATTTGATGAAAGATTTAATAGCATTAGATATGTGGAATGAAAAAATTAAGAATAATATCATAGCAAACCATGGTAGTATTCAACATATTGATACTATACCACAAAATATTCGTGATAAATATCGCACTGTTTGGGAAATTCCTATGAAGCATTTAATTGATATGGCCGCTGATAGAGGAGCTTATATTTGTCAAAGTCAAAGTTTAAATTTATGGTTAGAAGACCCAAATTATTCTATGCTTACATCTATGCATTTTTATTCTTGGTCTAAAGGATTGAAAACTGGTATTTATTATTTAAGACGACGCGGTAGACATCACGCACAACAATTTACGATTGAACCTGAAAAAAGAGATAATAATAGTAATAATAATCAAGAACACGAAATTTGCGAAATGTGCTCATCTTAAATGTTTTCGTGTTTTTCTGTTTGACTTTTTTCCACCCAATCGTTTTGTTATTAATTGACCAGGTGCAGCTGGGTCATTGTATAAGAAACTTTCGAGTTCATCTGGAAATGCTAATGCTATTGGCTTAGGATTTATTAACTTTGTGTTTTTCGAATTTCTTTTCTTTTTGGATTTGTTATTATAATCTATATTATCAACAATATTTACATCAGTAACTATTGGTCCTGCTTCAGCGGCTACTGGGTTGGCACAAATAACATCAAAATTTATTGAACTTTTGAATTTATCTTTATCAATATTCAGGTTTTTCCTTGAATTCAGTTTTTTAACTATTTTATCTAATAACTCTTTATAACTACAAATATACTCTATTGCTGAATTTAAATTATTACTCGCTGGATCATTTTCAATGTAGTGATACAATATCTTTATCATTAATTCTACTTTCACATCCAAATACGGGTCATCATTCAAATCATCATCATTAAATAATATATAATCTATAGCTGCTTCATTGTTGGAATTTACTAATATTGGATTACATAAACCACTATCAAATATTTTCATAGCAACTTTATATTTATTACCAGTTATAGCCCATTGAAACGCATCTACATTATCTTTATTAGCGTATCCTAAATCAACCAATCCTGTATCTATTATTTTTAATGCTAATTTTTCTTTATTTTCTCCTGTTTCGCGCAAAGCAGCAATAAACACATTATCATGTGCATTTACTTTTTTTGATAAAAAAATACCCATCAAATTATCGAGAAACCCAATTGCTAAATTTTCATCTTCTTTTATTAAACTATAAAAATCGTTTACCACGTTATTTGTTTTACTAAATTTTGTATAATCCATATTATCCTTTTTATAATATATATTATGCATACATTTTTTTGTAATTTATACTTTTTCTAATAATTTTTGGAATTCTTCATTTGGAATATCAGTATTTATATACATCTTTAAATAACAACGCAAACAAGCTAAAATATCAACCATTGAATTATGCAACCCATTCGGCTTTTCTTTGAATAAATGAAAATACAATTCTACTAATTTTGGCCATTTTTTATAAGGTTTACCTTTTTCACTGGTTGCTGTTATATTACAAATATTTATCCCAGCGCGCATAGTGCAATAATTACGAATGTTGTTGGTTTCTTCGTATAATGAATGAAATGTATTTATACAAAACGGTTCGAATTCATTTATGTTATTTTTATTCCTTTGTAATTCTACCTTTATCATTTTTTTATCGAATTCGATATTATGTGCTATTGCACAGCTACAATTAATGTATTCATTATAAAATTGTTCGATAGCATATACTATGGAAACCCCTTTATTATCACACATTTCTCGTGTAATTCCAGTTAATTCTGTGATTTTATCACTTATTTCGACATCAGCTGGGATTTTAATATAAAAATCATAGCTTTTTTCTATTTTTTTTAAAAATATATTATACACCAAGAAACTAAACTGTATAATATGAGGATATTGACTTAATGTTGGGACATTTCCACTTGCGTCGGTTTTGGGTAATAAACCGGTTGTTTCTACATCAAACACTATCACACGGGATTTCTTATAATCATTCATTTTCTTTTTATTGACATTGAAAAATAAAAAGAAAAGTTGTTCAATTTTTTGCGGGAAACCAATGGATTGCACCTTTTCATATTTCAAATCACGATTTCATAATAATTATTATTCAGTATAAATGGAATTTTGGGAAACTATGCCATATTTGAAATGGTACAATATAAAAATTTATATATAAATAATCCATATAAAATTATAAATATATAAATAGTTATAATCTATCAGTAAAAATGATTTGTAAAACTTATGCATCAGAACAAGAAGAACAACAAGAAGCGGATAAATCATTTATTGCTGGTATTCTAGCACAACATAAATATGCATTAATAAATAATAAAAAATATACGAACTTAGAAGAAATCATTAAACTAAGAAATAGCGGGAATGTTGTCAATTTTGCATCAGCAACAAGTGAATATTATGAGGAGGATGCAAAAATTTATTTATATGTTCCTTTTCGTTATAATATTGATGTAAAAAAATTAGATGCTAAATTTGATTGGAAAATAAAAAAATGGTATGTTTATAAAAATCATCCAAATAAACAAAAATTAGTAGATTTATATCATGATAGAAATTTCATCGGTCATACAATTGTTGGTGATGATGAATTAATAACATACGAAGAACGTAATCAAGAAATCGAATGTGAAATATTAGAAGAACGTGAAAAATATGAAATGCGTGAAAAATGGATAAAAATTCATGGCAATGATGATAAATTTGATGATTACTATTTTACAATTTTTTAATTTTTTATGCCGTGAAAGTCGACGATTTGAATTTTGTTAAAACGGTTTTCAATTTTTATCTTCAAACATTATTATCCTACCATCTTGGGGCTGTGTTATCCTCGCTGGTTTCGCCACAAGTTTAATTTCATCAAAACTATAATATAGTGGTTTTTCACCGACTATCCAACGAACTGGCGAATAATTTCCTGTTGTAAGTGTCCCATCGTATTCATAATAACAACTGGGTATTTTCACTTTAATATTTTCCAAACTCTTACATAAATCACTATCACATATCACTCTACCAATTACTAACATATTATCAGTATTGTTATCATTACAACCACAAATGTCTCTACAAGTAACCCTCTTTTGGTTTTTATTGTTGTTATCTAATTCGTAAAATACATAATGTAATTCACAAGGGAAAATGTGATTATTTACGATATGTTCACTTGGAATATGAAAGTGGTATTCTTCTAATTGATAACATTTATTATTTATTTTCAATATAACATTATCTTGCACTTGAAATACTTTGGCAGAACTATCATAGATTGCGCCATTATTTGTTCCGTGTATATCGAAATATTGATGTATTTTTATACTATCTCGTCTATTTAATTCAATTGGACTTTGATAATATTGCGCATGCATATATAAATCTAAAATATAATATAATTTAATAATAAAATGAAGTTTACTTGATATTATGATACAATATTAATTATATTTTGTAATTTTGTATTTTTCAATGTCAATTCAAAAAGTCGAAAACTCGGAAAAAATACTGAAGATTTTTCATTACATCAATAGAATGATATAAATAAATAGAACCATAATACTTATAATGGAAGAAAATACTTTTTCTCGTAAAGCCACGTTAGAAGATTTTTTTGACGAGGGTGAAACAATAAACCAAAGCAATAAACATAACAAACATAACAAAAATCATTCCCATAACGATAATGATATAAAGAAAAATCAAGAGGAGTTTGGACATAAAAAAAGAATAAAACCCTGACGCACAGGCGCAAAAAGCCAACAGCAAATTGCTCCCAAGGGTTATAAAAAAGGGTTTCGTGGTTAAATATGTTATATATTTTTTATATAATATGTGAATGACGCAAATAATTAATTTTGCTGAAAATATATTAGTATTCAAAATTACTCAACTCAATATTTTACTGATTTTATAGAATTAATAAAATAACACGATAAATGGTAACATTCAATATAAACTTTTTCTTTATCATTTTTCAGTAACAAAAAGTTGGGGAAAACTAGTAGTTAGGTTTTGAAAAATGGACATTTTTAAAATGTCCAATTTTGAAAAGGTGGAGGGAAGTTTCTGCAAAAAGTGCATTTTACTCGGTAATGCTTTAACTACCAATTTTTTAATTCTAAAAATGTTAGCATAATTTTTATCACTTTTATCAAAAACAATTTAGATACATTTTTTTATTTGCCTATTATATACAGTTTAGGCAATAATAAAAATGTCAAAAAGTATTCGAAAATACTATTGTGAAAAATGTGATTATACTACGAGTATAACATCCAATTATAATAAACATTTATTGACACTGAAGCATAATATCGATACAAATAATGCATTTTTGGCAATATCAGGCAATATTAAAAATGTTAAAAGTATCTTCTATTGTGAGGCTTGTAATTTCCAATGCAATAATAAATTCAATTACGATGTTCATTTATTAACAGAAAAACATAAAAACAATTGTATTTTAGTAAATGAAGGAGAACCTAAAGAAATAAAACATATTTGTTCTCTATGCAATAAAGAATATTTCAATTATAATGCGTTGTGGAAACATAAGAAGAAATGTGTTGTTATTCCTCAAACTCAACAAGAAGAACTTCAAAACACATTTACTCCAAGTTCAACTCCTATTAATACTATTACAACTGAAATGGTGGTTGATATAATAAAACAAAGTAAAGAATTACAAAATGTTCTCATTGAACAAAATAAAGAGTTACAAAATAAATTATTAGAATTAGCCAGCAAACCACAATCTGTAATAAATAATAATACAACAACCAATAACAACAATCAGTTTAATTTACAATTATATTTGAACGAAACCTGCAAAGACGCAATGAATATGGCTGATTTTGTGAATTCATTACAATTGACAACTGACGATTTCGAAACAACTGGAAAGCTCGGTTTTATAGATGGTATTTCAAGGATATTCATAAAGGAGTTGAAAAAATTAGATACTGAAAAACTACCAATCCATTGCACAGATTTCAAACGAGAAACAGTGTATATAAAAGACAATAACACTTGGGAGAAAGAGAACGATGAAAAGAAACGAGTTAAATGGGCAATTGACCGAATTGCCAAGTTGAATTATAACCAAATACAACAATGGCAAGAAAAATTCCCCGAATGCAGGGAGAACAATACTCCTGCGAATGAATACTTTTTTCGTCTGGTGAAAGTTGCATTAGGCGGTTATGGTAAAGAAGAAGAAGACAAATTCAGGGAAAAGATAATGAAAAATGTTCTCAAAGAGGTGGTGTTGGATAAAAAAGCAGGGAAACCTAGGTTTCCCATGCGATCCCTTCCTTCATAATGCTATCTTGTCATTTATAAGATTACAAGAATTAACAAACGCAATATAAACTGTAGATTTCACCACCCAATCGGGAAGTATTTAGGATATCATTTTAACGGATTTCATTATACAAAGGAAGGGGTCGTAGGGGAAACCATTGGTTTCCCTACAATTTAACATCAAATACCAAATTCGCAACCTGTCGTAATCTACTATGAAAATCATATATTTTTTGCATATGTTCCTTTTTCACCAATCCTAATACATTATATTCATTCATAAATTCGTATTTCAATATAGTATCAAAATCCATTCCAACAATTGTTCTCAAATATGTATCGTGAATATAGATATCAATATGTTCATCCAAATAATTATCTAAATCTTTCGCACATTCTTCCATATTATCAGGCGTGACATCCATCGGTTTTCTTACAACATTACCAAGCTGTTTAATTTCGCCGGTAATACTATCACTATTATTATCAATACGATAATTATATAATTTAAGGTTAACAATTGCATATAACATATTAGAATTTAAACGCCGTAAATATTCACCGAACAAAACATCACAACATTTATTATCAATTACGTCAGGATAAGGTTTTAATATTTCCATAAAACGTATTAATAACTGAATATTAACACAATAACACCAATATTCTTGTCTTTTTTCACTATGAGGTTTTCCATCAATACTTTCATAAATACCAGCAAATTGTTTATCGGGCATTTGCTTAATATCATTCAATGATTTTATAATTGTATTAACAAATATTTCAACCCGTTGTGGTTGATATGTATCGTCGTCATCACAAAATAACAACCAATCGTGTTTATTCTCAAGCAAAGGTATTAATTTATCCATATGTCGCATTTGTGGCGTTTTGTCTGTTTTCACAATAGTATGCAACATTGTATCGTGTAATCGAGTTATTCCTGAAAACATTGTAGCATATTGATTTTGTAATTCTTTATTTTCAAAAGAAATGGATAAATATATTGGAACAACAATAGTTTGTGTTAATAATGACGATAAACATTCAAATAAATGCCCTATTCTTTTAGGGTTGGATATATGGGACGCTATAATAATACAAACTTTATTTGTCTCGAATTGTTCGGTCATTTTTTGATAATAAAATAACACTATAATTTTTATATTTATTTTTAACGAAATTTTTTATATTTGTATAATAATAAAATGAAATGAATATAAATCTATAATGATAATATATTTAACAGTATTTATATAATTATGACCAATACACATAATACAAACATTACTTTTGTAACATCATTTACTGATGTTTATAAAGAAAAACAGTTTGAAGATAAAACAATTGAATGGCGAATAAATAAATTTATCGACATAGCTGAAACAAGAATAAATATACATTTGTTTTTAGATATAGAATATAATAAATACGAAGAACAACTACAACAGTTATATAAATACACAAATGTGCATATAGAAAATTTCGATTTAAAAGAAACATTCGTATATCAATCAATACAAGATTTGGAATATACATTACCAACAATACGTAATGAACACAAAGACAATGTAGATTTTATGACAATAATAAATTCAAAAGCAGAATTTTTGAAAAAAGCAATATATAAAAATCATTGGAATTCAACCCATTTCTCCTGGATAGATTTTAGTATTTCGTATGTATTCAAAGAAAAAGAAGAAACATTAAATTATTTACGAATTTTATCAAAACAAACATTGAAACCAGATTTCTTGGTTATTCCTGGCTGTTGGGGTAAACAAAGTATCATAGAAACAGATAATCATATAATGAATAATATTTATTGGCGTTTTTGTGGAGGATTTTTATTGGGTGATGCTAAATCACTAACTAAATTATTCGAGTTATATAAAGAACATTTTGTAAATTTTATAAAAATCAATAAAAAATTAGTTTGGGAAGTGAACTTCTGGGCGTGGTTAGAAGTAAATACTTTATGGAACCCAATTTGGTATTCCGCAGACCATAATGACAGCATTATAAAGATACCAGCACATATATCTTCGTTGTTATTAAATGATGATTTGAAAAAAACTGTATATCCATATCCAAAAGTAGATAATTTCGAAGCAACGTCGCCTTGTTATATTTATCATAATGGTAAACATATATTGAATACCCGATATGTAAATTATTGGTATTTAGATAGTGGACATTGTTCTATTAAACATCCAAAAGATATCATTATTACCAAGAATTTCGTTTCTTATTTGAAGGACGATTTTACCCCGTTTTTCTTCAGTGAAATGCAGGAAATAACTGTGAATTTACCATCGAATAATTGTTATTTTTATGGGTTGGAAGATATACGATTATACAGTTTTGGAGAAAATATCAAATTTATTGCTACGAATATAAATTATTCACCTACAGGTTATAATAGAATGATAATCGGCGAATATGACCCAATTATGTGTGAATACAATAATTGTTTAGTCGCAAATCCACCTTATGATACAATATGTGAGAAAAATTGGATACCTTTAGTGAAAAATGGCGAAGAATTTTTTATTTATAAATGGTGGCCGATGGAAATAGGAAAAATGAATTACAATAGTAATACTTTGGAAATAGTAACGAAGCATAAAATCAATTCATATCCATTTCGTAAAGTGCGTGGGTCAACAACATTTATCGATAATGGTGATTATTTGGTAGGGGTTGTTCATTTTAGTGAAGAAACCACACCAAGAAGATATTATCATATATTGGTTGCTTTGGATAGAGATAGTTTCAAACCTATGAAATTTAGTGATAATTTTAATTTTCAATATTTAGGTATAGAATTTTGTATTGGTTTTACTATTAAAAATGGAGAATATGTTTTTTGGATTTCTAAAATGGATAGGGAAGCAGTTATGGTTAGTATCTCGGTTGATAAAATTGGTTTAAAATATGATTTTGTTTGATAATAATATCTGGATATATTATATAGTGGATTTTATGGAAGATAATAGTGATATAGTTATTAAATTTAAAAAAGATAATGGTAATATTTTTTTAGAAAGTATAAATGATAGTGGTGAAGATAAAACTTATGACAGTAATTTACCGTTATTAACTATAAATGAAAATGGAAGTTATAGTAAAGTAGAAAATCCTCAATTAAATGAAATTATTACTTCATCTGTTGAAGAACCAATATTAAGAAACAAAGAAGAAGTAGATAATAATTTTGATTATACAGATGTATATAATACAAACGAAGTATTAGAAGGAAACCCGCCAACAAATACTAATGTACTTCCATCAACAACAGAAGAAGTAGCTGCAGGACCATCTAATAAAGTAATAGAAGAAGGACTAACCAATGAAGTAGTAGAAGACAAAATACCAACCAATGAAGTAGTAGAAGACAAAATACCAACCAATGAAGTAGTAGAAGACAAAATACCAACCAATGAAGTAGTAGAAGACAAAATACCAACTAATGAAGTAGTAGAAGACAAAATACCAACTAATGAAGTAGTAGAAGACAAAATACCAACTAATGAAGTAGTAAAACCATTGAGTTTCAAAGAACAATTAGAAAATAATAAATTATTCAAAAAAATACAAGAAAATAATAAATTAGAGGAAGGAGGTAGAAAAACAAAAAAATCAAAAAAAGGTGGTAAAAAGAAAACAAAAAGAGTTCGTTTCATTATGACAAGAAAAGGAAGAAAAAACAGAAAAAATAAAACAAGACGATAAATTTAGGTAAAATATCAATTTATATCGTATTATAAATTGATATAATTTCTATGTATTTAATAAATACATGTCAAATAAAATTTTTGGTATAACAGTAAAAGATAATATCCCATATATTAGAACAATTTTTGTTGTAAATAAAGAAATAGATGAAGCATTATCAAACAATCATAAAATAACCGGAATAATAAATATAATTACTATTGATGATGATTGTGACGAAGAAGACTGTTTCAATGAAAAATTAAAAATACAAAATAACGAATTCAATGGTGAAAATTATAATGGAGAATTTCATTTATTTATAAACGAAGAATACACAAACGGATATTATACAACAGGTAATATAACTTACGAAGATAATATTATTGAAACAACATTACCATTTATAAATAAATTTAATATACAAGATATAATAACCGAAATCAATATTTCAAAACAAATCATTAATAATACAGAATTATTGAATGAAATTATAAAGGAAGAAGAAATAGTTGAAGATAAAATAGATGAAATAAATAAAAAACCACAAGAAGAAGAAGATATATTATCTCAATTAACTGAAATAAACCAAAATGTTTCAAATATAGATAATTCAATAAAGAAATACAAGGAAATATTAGAAGAAATACCAAAGTTAGAAGTTGAGAAAGAAATCATAAATACAGATGTAAAAGAAAGACAAGAAAACATTAAACAATTAATAAATGAAATATTAAATAAAAGAGAATTGGAAGAAATGTATAATGAAGTTCAAATGTTATTAGAGAACGCCAGCGGTGAAGGCGTGAACGAATTATTGAAAATAAAACAAGAAATCGATAATATGATACAAATTATTGATAATACAAACGAGATAATTTATATTAGAATAAAAGATATTGATAATGATAGTGAAAAACAAAGAATTATTACTGAAGAAAAAATAAAATTCGATAAAGAAACACAAGAATTAAAAGAAAAAATAGAAAATTGGAAAAAACAACAGGCACAACAACAACAACAACAAGCAGCAATTGATATAAAACAAATAGCTATAGAGACTTTACCAGTAACCCCTACAAATAATAATATATCTATAATAACAAACACACAAGGTAAATTAAGCAACAAATTAATTCAAAAAATTCAAACAATTAATGCACAATTTGAAAAATTAAAGAATCAGTTACAAGGAACCAAAATAAACGGTGGTTCTCAAGAACAACAACAAAATGAAGAAATGAATAAATGTATAGAATTGTATATAGAAATAGTTCAAAATATAATTTATAGACCAATATTTTATAAACTAACATCATTAAACTGCGAAGATTTTAAAAATATTTTAATAAATGATAAATCAAGTGTTTTATATGATGGAACAATAACAGGAAACAACAAAAATAAAGTAAGTATAGAATATTCAAAAAATATGTATAATACATTGTTATCATTTATGTACATAAATATGACTTCATTTAAAGGGTCTGAGCTTACTGATAAATTTTTTTATGAAAACAATAAAGGGTCAAATTATGAAAATGCATTGAATAAATATAAATTATACAATGAAAATTATAACATTTTATTAGAAGATAAAGAAAACACAAAAAATAAAGAAGAACCAAAATTAATAATTTATGTAGCTGAATTCGTTAATTTATTATCAAGTTTATTAAAAAACGACAATATAAATAATAGTAATAAAATGATAAATTATAAATACAATTTATATGAGACATTATTAAATTATATAACATCACAATATAATATATTGAATACAATAGTAAACAAATATTTTCCTTTATTAGAACTATCCGATAATGAAGAATTCCGTAATAAAATAGATAAATATATTGAAATAATT
>Ga0209550_10000661_pt1 | contig 32696 bp, 30 predicted proteins | sample LauGreSuBDMM15SN_2_FD_187567 | JGI IMG/M metagenome (GOLD analysis project Ga0209550, IMG submission 187567) | Freshwater lake microbial communities from Lake Michigan, USA - Su13.BD.MM15.SN (SPAdes) (version 5) | ecosystem: Environmental > Aquatic > Freshwater > Lake | place: Lake Michigan... | reverse complement strand
ACCTGCGCGTCTTGCGTGATGCGCGTGGAGCGGGCCATTCAAAAAGTGCCTGGCGTGCATTCAGCCAGCGTGAACCTGGCCACCGAATCGGCCCGCGTTCGCATGCAGCCTTCTGCAGAAGGTGCGGCCTTGGTGCGCCGGGCGGTGCGCGAGGCGGGCTACGGCGTGCGCGAGCACGTGCTGGCCGATGAGCTGGCCCCACCGCCTGCTTGGGCCGGCTTTGGGCCGGTGGCCTGGGGCCTGGCTTTGTCTTTGCCTTTGGTCTTGCCCATGCTGGCCGAACCCTTGGGCGTGCACTGGATGCTGCCCGCTTGGTTGCAGTTTGCTCTGGCCACACCGGTCCAGTTTGTGTTGGGCGCGCACTTTTACCGGGCCGCTTGGAACGCGCTCAAGGCCGGCACGGGCAATATGGACCTGCTGGTGGCGGTGGGCACCTCGGCAGGTTGGGGCTTGTCGGTGTGGCTGTGGCTGACGGCCGAGCCGGGGCAGATGACGCACCTTTACTTTGAGGCCTCGGCCGTGGTCATCACCCTGGTGATGCTGGGCAAGTGGCTGGAGCTGCGCGCCAAGCGGCAAACCACCTCGGCCATACGCGCTTTGCATGCGCTGCGCCCGCCGCTGGCCCATGTGATGCTCAAGTCGGGCGAGACGGTGGATGTGCCCGTGTCCGAGGTTTTGTGTGGCGATGTCGTGGTGGTGATGCCGGGTGAGCGCATGCCGGTGGACGGCGAGCTCAGCGAGGGCCACACGCAGGTGGACGAGTCCATGCTCACCGGCGAGCCCTTGCCCGTGGCCAAGGCGCCTAGCGCGCTGCTCACGGGCGGCAGCATCAACGGCGACGGCCAAGTGCGCATGCGCGTGACGGCCGTGGGCGCGGACACCGTGCTGGCCCGCATCATTGGCCTGGTGGAAGACGCGCAGGCTGGCAAGGCGCCCATTCAGCGTTTGGTGGACCAGGTCTCGGCGGTGTTTGTGCCGGTGGTCATGCTGGTGGCGCTGGCCACCCTGGTGGGCTGGCTGTGGGCGGGTGAGTCGGTGGAGGTGGCGCTCATCCGCGCGGTGGCGGTGCTGGTGATTGCCTGCCCCTGCGCGCTGGGTTTGGCCACGCCGGTGGCCATCATGGCGGGCACCGGGGTGGCGGCGCGCCACGGCATCCTCATCAAAGACGCGCAGGCGCTGGAGTTGGCGCACCAGGCGCGCGTGGTGGCTTTTGACAAGACGGGCACGCTCACCGTGGGCAGGCCGCGCTTGGTGGCGTTTGAGGTGCTGGCTGACGCTGCGCAGACTCAGGATGCGGCGGCTGCAGACGCCTTGGCCGTGGCGGCTAGCTTGCAAAGCGGCAGCGAACACCCCTTGGCCCGGGCGGTGGTGAATGCCGCCCGCAAGCAAGGTTTGAGCGTGGTTGCCGCGCAAGCGCTGCAGGCCGTGCCCGGGCGCGGCCTGCAGGGCCAGGTGGGCGGCCACAGCCATGCGATTGCCAGCCTGGCATGGCTGCAAGAGCTCGGTGTGCCGCTGGGCGGTTTGCAGCTTGCCGCCGAGCAGCAACAAGCGCAAGGTGCCACGGTGTCTGTGCTGCTCAGGCAAGAGCTGGCCTCGGCAGGCGCCAGTCCGCCAGCCCAGATGCAGGTGGTGGCCTTGATGGCCTTTGCCGACGAGCCCAAGCCCGAGGCTCAAGCAGCCCTGGCGGCCTTGCGTGCGCGTGGCCTGCAGCTGCGCATGATTTCGGGTGACAACCGCGCAGCGGCTCTGGCCATGGGCCAGCGCTTGGGGCTGGCGCCTGAGGAGGTGATGGCCGAGGTGTTGCCGGGCCAAAAGGCCGAGCGCGTGGCCGAGCTCAAAGCGGCTTTGAACGGCCACGGCGCGGTGGTGATGGTGGGCGACGGCGTGAACGACGCGCCTGCGCTCGCGGCCGCCGACGTGGGCATGGCCATGGGCACAGGCACCGACGTGGCCATGCACGCGGCCGGCGTGACGCTGATGCGCGGCGACTTGGGCCTGGTGGCGGCGGCGCTGGATATATCGCACCGCACCGTCATCAAGATTCTGCAAAATCTGTTTTGGGCCTTTGCCTACAACGTGGCTGGCATCCCGCTGGCCGCGCTGGGCTACCTCAACCCGGTGGTGGCGGGCGCGGCCATGGCGCTGTCGAGTGTGAGCGTGATGGCCAATGCGCTCTTGCTCAAGCGCTGGCGGCCCAAGGCGAGCCGCTGAACCCAGAGTCTGGCGGGGCTGGCTGTGTCAAGCCCGCCCGCCAGCTCAGCCCGGTTCAGGCTTATTCGGCTTTGGCGCCCGACTTTTTCACATACTCGGCCGTGCGCACGGTCTCGGTGCGCATGAGCGCACTCATTTGCTCGGGCGTGCCGCCCATGGCCGACATGCCCTGGCTGGTCATTTGCTTTTCTACAAAGTCGCGGTCGGCCAAGATGGTGTTGATGGTCGCGTTGAGCTTGTCCACCACGTCTTTGGGGGTGCCGGCGGGGGCCAAAAAGCCATACCAGGCGCCCATGTCCAGCTCGCCAAAACCGGCCTCGGTGAAGGTGGGCACGTCGGGCAGCAAGGGCACGCGTTTGTCGCCGCTGACGGCCAGCACCTTGAGCTTGCCGCCGTTCAAGTGGCCTTGCAAGGTGGGAAAGGCGGGGAAGGTCAGCAAAATTTGGTTGCCCAGCACGTCGGTGAGCGCGGGGCCCGCGCCCTTGTAGGGCACATGAACGAGGTCGGAGGCGCCCGTGAGTTTCTTGAGCATTTCACCCATCAGGTGTGACTGGCTGCCCGCGCCAAAGGAGCCGTAGCTGAGGTCGCGCCGGCTGCGCATGTAGGTGGCCAGCTCGCGCATGTTTTGCACGGGCGTGACGGTGTTGACGGCCAGCGCCAGCGCCACATAGGTGACGGCGGCCACGGGCGTGAAGTCGCGCTGCACGTTGTAAGGCAGCTTGGCGTAGAGCACCGGGTTGGCCACAAAGGTGGCGTCGTTGGTGAACAGCAGGGTGTGGCCGTCAGGGGTGGCCTTGGCCACCAACTCGGCGCCAATGCCGGTGTTGGCGCCAGATCGGTTTTCTATCACCACCGGCTGGCCCAGCAGCTCGCTCATGCGCTGGCCCATGCGCCGCCCGACGATGTCGGTGGTGCCGCCCGGGGCATAGGGCACGATGATGCGCAAGGTCTTGCTCGGAAAGCTGGCCTGGGCCATGGCCGCGCCCGGCAGGGCGCATGCCAGGGCCAGGCCCAGCGAGGTCTGCAGCCATTGGCGGCGTGGTGCGGTGGTGGGGTGCGTCATGTCGGTCTCCTGGGTGTGTGCACTCGTTTTATGGGTCAAGCGCCCGGGCGCTGAGCGGAGGGCTTTGCGCGGGTCATCGCCATTGTGCGTGTTGGCGGTGGTCTGTAAACAAGCGTTTCCCCGCTACCCGCATGGACGCTCAGGGGTAGCGAAAGGAGGCTGGATGTCTTGTGGCTGCGTGCACTCAAGCCAGCGCGGGGTAGTCGGTGTAGCCGGGGGCTGCGCCCCCATAGATGGTGGCTTTGTCCAGCGGGTTCAGGGCCGCGCCCTCTTTGAGGCGCCGCACCAGGTCGGGGTTGGCAATGAAAGGGCGGCCAAAGGCCACCAGGTCGGCGCCGTTTGCCAGCGCCTTTTCGGCCATGGCTAAGTCGTAGCCGTTGTTGACCATCCAGGCGCCACGGCCGCCGGCCTGGCGGTAGTGCAGCTTGAGCTCGGCGTAGTCGAAAGCTTGGCCTGGAACCTCGCGCGCACCGCCCGTGACGCCCTCGACCACATGCACATAGGCCAGGTTCAATGTGGCCAGCCCTTGCACCAGGTGGTTGAACAACGCCTGCGGGTCGCTGTCGTGCGCGTCGTTGGAGGTGGTCACTGGCGCCAGGCGTATGCCGCAGCGCTCGCCGCCTATGGCGTCGGCCACGGCGCGCGTGACTTCCAGCGTGAGCCGGCAGCGGTGGGCGATGCGGCCGCCGTAGTCGTCGCGCCTGTGGTTGCTGCCGTCTTTCATGAACTGGTCGAGCAAGTAGCCGTTGGCGGCGTGGATTTCTACCCCGTCAAAGCCCGCTGTTTCTACCGCGTTGCGGGCGGCGGCCTGGTAGCTGTGCACCAGTGCGGGCAGCTCCTCGGCGAGCAGCGCGCGCGGCGTGCTGGTCTCGACAAACTCGGCGCGGCCTTCTCTGATCAGCACGGTTTTGGCTTGTGCGCGCAGGGCCGAGGGCGCCACCGGTGCTTGGCCCAAGGGCTGCAGACTGTGGTGCGAGACGCGGCCCACATGCCACAGCTGCACCACCATCTTGCCGCCAGCCTGGTGCACGGCGTGGGTGATGCGCTTCCATCCATCGAGCTGCTCGGTGCCGTAAAGACCCGGCACGTCGGCATAGCCCTGACCTTGGTGGCTGATGGCGGTGGCCTCGCTGATGATCAGCCCGGCCGAGGCGCGCTGGGTGTAGTACTCGGCCATGAGCGCGTTGGGCACGGCGTCGGGGGCGCGGTTGCGCGTCAGTGGCGCCATCACGATGCGGTTGGCCAGCCGCAGTTGGCCGACCTGTGTGGCGTCAAACAGCGCGGTGCTCACCGAAGCAAGCCCTCGGCTTTGAGGGCCGCTTGCACTCCCGGTCGCTCTGACATGCGCTGCCTGAAGGCGGCAATGTGGGCCAAGTGCGCGATGTCCACCTTGACCAGCTTGGCCCAGCTGGTGACCACAAAAAGGTAGGTGTCTGCCACATTGAACTCCTCGCCCATGAGGTAGGCGCGGCCGTCCAGCTGTTGGTCCACCCAGGCCAGGCGTGTCAGCAGGCGCTCTATGACTTGGGGCCTGTAGTCGGCGGGCGTGGCCGGGTTAAAAAGCGGTGCAAAGCCTCTGTGCAGCTCGGTGCCAATGAGGTTCAGCCAGGACTGCACCTGGTAGCGGGCCAAGCTGCCGTTGGCTGGCGCCAGCTGCTTGTCAGGCACCAAGTCGGCGATGTACTGCACGATGGCCGGGGTTTCTGACAGGCGTGTGCCGTCTTCCAGCTCCAACAGTGGCACATAGCCCAGGGGGTTGATGCTGTAGTAGTCGGTGCCATCGCTCAGCTGGTGCGTTTTGGTGTTGACTTTGACGGCCGTGAAAGGCAGGCCCGCCTCGTGCAGCACGATGTGTGGGGACAGGGAGCAGGCGCCGGTGGCGTAATAAAGTTTCATGGGATTTTTGGGGAGTAAAAGTCGATCTTAAGGCGCACGCCGGTCTCTGGCGAGCGCGGCAACAAGCTTAAAAGAAAGCGTGGCAACAGGTGTGTAAAGAAAGGCTCAAGAAGGGGCGCCATGGTCGACGCGCCAGCTGAGCAGCCCATCTGTTCGTTCTGCAAAGCCATGGGCGCCCCACTGAGCAGGCCGCTGCGGCCCTAAGCATGCTTAGTTCAAGCCAGGCGGAGCGTTCACAGCAGCACAGCGCTCAACGCCTGAGCGCACAAGGACACAGGCGCCCCTGCTTTGCCTTCAGCGCCTGCGCTGATCGCCCATCAACTGGAGAAAAGCCAGGCGTTCATTTTTTGCAACCATGCGCTACATCGGCAATCCGAAGGTTTGCCTTCCTTCTGCGCTGTTGCGAGCTGCTTTGTCTGTGAGCTTGTTGTGTCCCGCCTGCCTCTCCATGGGGCGGCGGGTGAATGACGGCGGTGCTTCCTTGGCACTCGCCGCGTGCACTGCCGGCCCCAACCCTTGGTGCGGGCCTGGGCGCGCTCCACTTGCCGCTGCGCAATCCAGCCCTGCACAGCCATGCCGCCCACTCGCTTGAAGTTTTGTCGGCGCCCCAGACCACTTCTTCAGGCCCCGGTCGTCGCCTGCTGAGCTTGCGTGCGGGCATGGCCGAGCTGGTGCGGCCCAACCGGCTGCTAGCGCGCACCCGGCGCGAGCTGACTCAGGTTACTTTGGAGCGAGCGGCCCGCATCATTGAGTTGAAGGCGCGCAACTGGCTCAGAGACGAGCTGTAGAAGCCAGCGTGCAGGCGATGTGTGCCTGTCAACGGGAGTGTCTTCATTCCAACATTCGCCGGCAGGCCGGCTCCCACAAAGTCAAAAAAGTCTCTTCGCAGGAGACAGCGTGCAGGCGATGCGTGCTTGTCAGCGGGCATGAACGCTGGCCCACCTAAAAGCAGGGGTTTGCGCGACATCGCTCAAAGCCCCCTCCCTGAAAGTGGTTCTCTGTCACGCATGGAGAGACGATTTACGCGCGCTCAAACACCGCCGCAATACCCTGGCCGCCGCCAATGCACATGGTCACCAGGGCGTAGCGGCCCTGAATGCGCTGGAGCTCATAAAGCGCTTTGACGGTGATCAGCGCGCCGGTGGCGCCAATCGGGTGGCCCAGCGAGATGCCCGAGCCGTTGGGGTTGACCTTGGCAGGGTCCAGGCCCAGCTCTTGGGTGACGGCGCAGGCCTGGGCGGCAAAGGCCTCGTTGGCCTCGATCACGTCCAGGTCATGGACCGACAGGCCGGTGCGCTTGAGCACGGTTTGGGTGGCTGAAATGGGGCCCACGCCCATGTACTTGGGGTCCAGGCCGGTGTGGGCATACCCCACCAGGCGGGCCATGGGCGCCAGGCCCCGGGCTTTGGCGGTGGCCGCTTCCATCAGCACCACGGCGGCGGCGGCGTCGTTGATGCCTGAGGCGTTGCCTGCGGTCACGGTGCCGTTTTCTTTGGCAAACACGGCTTTGAGCTTGGCAAAGTCTTCGGCTTTGGCGCCAGCGCGGAAATGCTCGTCCAGCGTGTAAGCCACATCGCCTTTTTTGCTTTTGAGCATGATGGGCAAAATTTGGTCTTTGAAGTAGCCTGCCGCCGTGGCTTTTTCAGCCCGGTTGTGGCTTTGCGCGGCCAGCGTGTCTTGCATCTCGCGGGTGATGCCGTATTTGGCGGCCACGTTCTCGGCGGTGATGCCCATGTGGATGCCGTGAAAGGGGTCGTGCAAGGCGCCGACCATCATGTCGACCAGCTTGACGTCACCCATGCGCGTGCCCCAGCGTTGGCTGAGGTTGGCATAGGGCCCGCGGCTCATGTTCTCGGCGCCGCCGCCAATGGCGACGTCGCAGTCGCCCAGCAAAATCGACTGTGACGCCGACACGATGGCCTGCAGGCCTGAGCCGCACAGGCGGTTGACGTTGAAGGCGGGCGTGGCCTCGCTGCAGCCGCCATTCAAGGCCGCCACACGCGAGAGGTACATGTCTTTGGGCTCGGTGTTGACCACATGGCCAAACACCACATGGCCCACATCTTTGCCCTCGACCTGGGCGCGGGCCAGGGCCTCGCGCACCACCTGAGCGGCCAATTCGGTGGGGGCGATGTCTTTGAGACTGCCACCGTAAGTGCCAATGGCGGTGCGCACACCGCTGACCACAACTACTTCACGACCCATGCTCTTTTCCTCCTGTGTTGAAACTTTGATTGTGACTGTCGTTGATGCAGGCTACACGGCGCTGACGCCAGCTCGTCACCCCAGAGACAAGGGTTTACCCTTGTTTTTGCGCCGTGCTCGGTTCACCAGGGCGGTGGTTTGGATGGCGACCTCCAGACATTGGTGGGACAATCTTTCCCTTTGCCTGAGCTGACTTTCGTCAGTCAGCGCCCTTGAGGCTTTTGATTGCTTGATAGGCCAGGCGAGCCGGAGTGTTCCACCATGTTGTACCCCCAAGAGTTTGATGTCATTGTTGTAGGCGGCGGCCATGCCGGCTGCGAGGCGGCCCTGGCCAGCGCCCGCATGGGTTGCAAAACGCTGCTGCTCACGCACAACATCGAGACCTTGGGCCAGATGAGCTGCAACCCCTCCATAGGCGGCATTGGCAAGGGTCATTTGGTCAAAGAGGTGGACGCCTTGGGCGGCGCCATGGCCTTGGCAACCGACGAGAGCGGCATTCAGTTTCGCATTTTGAATTCCAGCAAAGGCCCGGCCGTGCGCGCCACCCGCGCCCAGGCCGATCGCATTTTGTACAAGTCCGCCATCCGCCGCATGCTGGAGAACCAGCCCAACTTGTCCTTGTTCCAGCAGGCGGTGGACGACCTCATGGTTGAGGGCGACCGGGTGGTGGGTGCCATCACGCAGGTGGGCATTCGCTTTCGCGCCCGCACCGTGGTGCTGACGGCGGGCACGTTTTTGGACGGCAAGATCCATGTGGGCCTGAGCCACCATTCGGCGGGGCGCGCAGGTGACCCACCCGCCTTGAGTTTGAGCGCCCGCCTCAAAGAGCTCAAGCTGCCGCAAGGCCGCTTGAAGACAGGTACACCGCCGCGCCTGGACGGGCGCAGCATTGATTTTTCGAAGTGCGCGCGCCAGCCGGGTGACGGCATGGAAGGCGGCGAGGGCGACAAGGTGCCGGTGTTCAGCTTCATGGGCCACGGCATTGCCCACCCCCAGCAAGTGCCGTGCTGGGTGACGCACACCAACGAGCGCACGCACGAGATCATTCGCTCGGGTTTTGACCGCAGCCCCATGTTCACCGGCAAGATTGACGGTGTGGGCCCGCGCTACTGCCCCAGCGTGGAAGACAAGATCAACCGCTTTGCCGGCAAAGACAGCCACCAGATCTTTCTGGAGCCCGAGGGCCTGAGCACGCACGAGTACTACCCCAACGGCATCTCGACGAGCTTGCCCTTTGACATCCAGTACGCGCTGGTGCGCTCCATGGTGGGGCTGGAAAACGCCCACATTCTGCGGCCGGGCTATGCCATTGAGTACGACTTTTTTGACCCGCGCTCGCTCAAAAGCAGCTTTGAAACGCGTCAAATCCAGGGCTTGTTTTTTGCGGGCCAAATCAACGGTACTACCGGTTATGAAGAGGCCGCCGCCCAGGGTTTGTTTGCTGGCGTCAACGCCGCCTTGCAATGCCAAGGCAAAGACGCCTGGCTGCCCCGCCGTGACGAGGCTTACCTGGGCGTGCTGGTGGACGACCTCATCACCCAGGGCGTGACTGAGCCTTACCGCATGTTCACCAGCCGGGCCGAGTACCGGCTGATGCTGCGCGAAGACAACGCCGACATGCGCCTGACCGAAGTCGGTCGCCTCATGGGCTTGGTGGACGATGCCCGCTGGGACGCCTTCAACCGCAAGCGAGACGCTGTTTCACGTGAAACACAGCGACTTGCCTCCATTTGGGTCAACCCCAACAACCTGCCGGCGGCCGAGTCTGAGCGCGTGCTGGGCAAGGCCATTGAGCGCGAGCACAAGCTCTTTGACTTGTTGCGCCGCCCTGGCGTTAACTACGCCGCCTTGATGTCTTTGGACGGTGGCAAGCACGCCAGTCCCGAGCTTGTTTCACGTGAAACAGAGGGCGGCTTGATGCCCTCCTTCATGCGTGCCGAGGTGGTGGAGCAGGTGGAAATTTCGGCCAAGTACGCCGGCTACATAGACCTGCAAAAAACCGAGGTCGAACGCGCTGCGCACTACGAGAACTTGAAGCTACCGCTCGAGTTGGACTACCTGCAAGTGTCGGCGCTGAGTGTGGAGGCCAGGCAAAAACTCGCCAAGCACAGGCCAGAGACCTTGGGCCTGGCTTCTCGCATTTCCGGCATCACGCCGGCGAGCATCTCGCTGCTTTTGGTTCACCTCAAAAAAGGCCTGTGGAAAGGCCAAGCCAGGCCAGAAGAGGCCGACAAGGCGCCTGCATGAGCGCGCTGGCTGCAAGCGATGCCTTGGATGCGGGGCTACAGGCCCTGGGTTTGGACCTCGCGCCCGAGCAGCGCCGTCAGCTCTTGGCCTACCTGGGCTTGATCGTCAAGTGGAACAAGGTTTACAACCTCACGGCCGTGCGTGATCCGGCCGACATGCTGACCCACCATCTGCTTGACAGCCTGTCCGCCCTTGGGCCTTTGCAGCGCCACCTGTCTGCACAAGGCCTGCAGCACGCCAGCTTGCTGGACGTGGGCTCTGGCGCGGGCTTGCCCGGCATTGTGTTTGCCATTGGCTGCCCAGGCTTGCAAGTGAGTTGCGTGGACACGGTGAGCAAGAAAGCGGCGTTCATCCAGCAAGCTGCGGGTGAGTTGGGACTTAAAAACCTTCGCGGCGTGCATGCGCGGGTGGAGTCGCTGGCTGGGCCTTTTGATGTGGTGTGCTCGCGCGCCTTTGCTTCCCTGCTTGATTTCACGGCCTGGTCGCGCCAAGCCCTGGCCCCGGGGGGCGTGTGGTTGGCCATGAAGGGCAAACACCCGGCCGATGAGTTGGCTGTCTTGCCTGCCCAGGTGCAGGTGTTTCACGTGGAACCTTTGAGTGTGCCTGGCCTGCAAGCCGAGCGCTGCATGGTGTGGATGCGGGCTTCCTGACCTTTCCAGCCTGATGCTGGCTGCCCATGTTTCACGTGAAACACAGCCGATCCACGCACCCTGCCTTTACACTGGCGCTCCTTACTTTCTGAGACACACACATGCTAGGATCTTTGGCCGGTATCGCGGATTACGGCGCCTTTGTGCTGGCCATCGTGGTCTTTTTGGCCATACCTGGGCCTGGCAATTTGGCGCTGGTGACCTCCACCGGCAAGGGCGGCATGCGCGGCGGCTTGGCCGCCACCTTGGGGGTGATCGTGGGCGACCAGGTGCTCATGTGGGCGGCGGTGGCCGGTGTGGCGGCGGTGCTCACCACCTCGCCTGTGTTGTTCGAGGCGGTGCAGTGGGCGGGCGCGGCTTATTTGGCCTGGCTGGGGGCCAAGATGTTGCTGGCCAAGCCGGGTGACGCGCCTATTTTGAACATGCGGGCAGGCCAGTACTTTCGCCAGGCCATGCTCATCACCTTGCTTAACCCCAAGGCCATTGTGTTTTACATGGCGTTTTTCCCGCTGTTTGTGGACCCGGTTCAGCACCAGGGCCTGCTGACCTTTGGCGTGATGGCCGTGACCATTGCGGCCCTGACATTTTTGTATGGCCTGGGCGCCACCTTGCTGACATACTTTTTAGCCGAACGCCTGCGCGCTCGGCCCTGGGTCAAGTCGCTGCTGGAAAAAACAGCCGGCGCCTTGCTCATTGGTTTTGGCGCCAAGCTCGCCCTGTCTCGTTGAACCTTCAAGGTCATCCCCATGGCAAAAATTTTCTGTGTGGCCAACCAAAAGGGCGGGGTGGGAAAAACCACCACCACTGTCAACCTGGCCGCGGGCCTGGCCCAAGTGGGCCAGCGTGTGCTCATGATCGATTTGGACCCGCAGGGCAACGCCACCATGGGCTCGGGCGTGGACAAGCGCGAGCTCGAACTCACGGTCTACGACGTGCTGCTGGAATCAGCCAGCATTGAAGAGGCCCGCGTCACCAGCCAAAAACTCATAGACGCCGGTTGCGGCTTTGACGTGCTGGGCGCCAACCGCGAGTTGGCCGGTGCCGAGCTGGAGCTGGTGGACTTGGAGCGCCGAGAAAAGCGCTTGCGCACGGCCATTGCCGAGGTGGACGGGCAGTACGACATCATCCTCATCGACTGCCCGCCGTCTTTGTCGCTGCTCACGCTCAACGGCCTGTGCTCGGCGCACGGCGTGATCGTGCCCATGCAGTGCGAGTACTTTGCGCTTGAAGGCCTCACGGACCTGGTCAACACCATCAAGCAGGTGCATGCCCACCTCAACAGCGACCTCAAAATCATCGGCCTCTTGCGCGTGATGTTCGACCCTCGCATCACCTTGCAGCAGCAAGTCGCCGACCAGCTCAAGGAGCACTTTGGCGACAAGGTCTTCAACACCGTGATACCGCGCAATGTGCGCTTGGCCGAGGCGCCCAGCTATGGCCTGCCTGGCGTGGCTTTTGACCCGCAGGCCAAGGGATCGCTGGCCTTTGTGGCTTTTGCCCAAGAAATGGTGGAGCGCATACAGCGCTGGTGATTGCGTACTTATTGGTTAATTTCTTACTATGCCCTCCTTCCATGTTCTTGTGTTGTCCGGCTGGCAAGGCAGCAGCCCTGCCCATTGGCAAAGCCGCTGGGAGTTGCGCCATGGCTACCAGCGTGTGGAGCAGCACGACTGGCAGCGCCCGCTTCGCGGAGATTGGTCCATGCGCCTGGAAGAAACCCTGCTGAGTTTGCTCGCCAGCCCAGGCTCTGCCGTGCTCGTGGCCCACAGCCTGGCTTGTCACCTGGTGGCGGCCTGGGCCGCGCATTCCAAGCAAACCCAGCTTGTCAAAGCGGCTTTGTTGGTGGCGCCCGCCGATGTGGAGCGCCAAGAGCTGCGCGCACAGCTGCCCAGCTGGTCGCCCTGGGCCAGTCAGCGCCTGCCATTTAAAACGCGGCTGCTGGCCAGCCGAAACGATCCGTTTTGCAGTTCTGAGCGGGCCCAGCAGTTTGCCGCCGCCTGGGGCAGCGAATTCGTGGACATGGGCCCCGCGGGCCATGTGAACGCCGACAGCGGCCTGGGCGACTGGCCTTGGGGCCACGCCCAGCTGCAAGCCCTGCTTCAAGATTGACCCCATTTCCCCCAAACACACACACCATGGTCACCAAAAAACCCAAAGGCCTAGGACGCGGCCTGAGCGCCCTGCTGGGCCCCGCTGTGGTGGACGCACCCGCACCCGCCGACTTGCCGCCTGGCAGCAGCCCTGGCGTGCCCACTGCTCTCAAGCTGGACAACATGGTGGCCGGCCAGTACCAGCCGCGCACGCGCATGGACGAGGGCGCGCTTTACGAGCTGGCCGAGTCCATCAAGGCCCAGGGCATCATGTCGCCGATTTTGGTGCGCCAGCTCAGCAGCGGTGAGCACGCGGGCAAGTACGAGATCATTGCCGGCGAGCGGCGCTTTCGGGCGGCCAAGCTGGCGGGGCTGGACAGCGTGCCCGTGCTGGTGCGCGATGTGCCCGACGAGGCGGCCGCGGCCATGGCGCTGATTGAAAACATACAGCGCGAAGACCTCAACCCGCTGGAAGAAGCCCAAGGCCTGCAGCGCTTGGTCAAAGAGTTTGGCCATACGCACGAGGCCGCCGCGCAAGCCGTGGGCCGCTCGCGCAGCGCCGCCAGCAACTTGCTGCGCCTGCTCAACCTGGCCGAACCAGTGCAAGTGATGCTGATGGCCGGCGACATTGACATGGGCCACGCCCGCGCGCTGCTCAGCTTGGATCGCGGCACCCAAATCACGGCGGCCAACCAAATCAGCGCCAAAAAAATGTCGGTGCGCGAGGCCGAGAGCTTGGTTAAAAAATTGGGCGCAGAGTTCTCGCTGCAGCCGCCCAAGGTCACCAAGGAAAAGTCGCGCGACGTGCGCCGCGTGGAAGAAGAACTCTCAGACCTGCTGATGGCCGAGGTCGAGGTGCGCATTAAAAAACAAGTCAAACGCCACGGCAAACGCGACGACGTGGGTGAAGTCACCATACAGTTCGGCTCGCTCGACGAGCTCAACGGGCTGATCGACAAACTGCGCGCCGCAGCGGGCGGCTAAAGCGGCAGCTCAGAAAAAACATTGACAGCAGGCTGGCTTCTACAAAAAACGAGTGGCGCCCTGTAGGAGCCGGCCTGCCGGCGATTCGTTGCAGGCCACCACCAGGCCTGGCAGCGCCTCCGCGCCCCCAAAGAACGCTCAAGCGGTGCGTCGCCAGCCGCAGCTCAGAGCGTGAAAATCTTGCCTGGGTTCAGGATGTTGTGCGGGTCCAGCGCGCGCTTGAGCGTGCGCATCATCTCCACGGCCCCGTCGCCCGCCTCGTCCACCAAAAAGCCCATTTTGTGCAGCCCAATGCCGTGCTCGCCCGTGCAGGTGCCGCCCAGGCGCAAGGAGCGCTGGACCAGCAGTTCATTGAGTCCTTCGGCCACGCGGCGCTCTTCTGGGTTGTCAGGGTCTATCAGGTAGCCAAAGTGAAAGTTGCCGTCACCCACATGGCCCAGCAAAAAATAAGGAATGCCACTGGCTTTGACCTCGTCCACAGACTCCAGCATGGCATCGGCCAGGCGCGAGATAGGCACGCAGGTATCGGTGGCAATGACGCGGCAGCCAGGGCGCGACTGCAGGGCCGCAAAGTAGGCGTTGTGGCGCGCCGTCCACAAGCGCGTGCGCTCCTCGGGCGTGCTGGCCCACTCAAAGGCCTGGCCACCTTCGCCGCTGGCGAGTTCTTGCACCATCTCGGCCTGCTCCTTCACACTGGCGGGCGAGCCGTGGAATTCCATCAGCAGCAGCGGCTCTTCACGCAGCCCCAACTTGGCGTGCTGGTTCACCATGCGCACGGTGTTGCCGTCAATCAGCTCCACGCGCGCAATCGGAATGCCCAGCTGAATGATTTGAATGGTGGTGCGCACGGCCGCCGCAATGCTGGGAAAAGAGCACACCGCCGCCGAGATGGCCTCGGGCAGCGGGTAAAGGCGCAGCGTTACCTCGGTGATGATGCCCAGCGTGCCCTCGCTGCCCACCATCAGCCGCGTGAGGTCGTAGCCGGCCGAGGACTTGCGCGCCTTGGTGCCTGTGCGTATGACCTCGCCCGAGGCGGTGACCACCTCCAAGGCCAGCACGTTCTCGCGCATGGTGCCGTAGCGCACCGCGTTCGTGCCGCTGGCCCGCGTGGCACACATGCCGCCCAGCGAGGCGTCGGCGCCCGGGTCAATCGGGAAAAACAAGCCCGTGTGCTTGATCTCTTCATTGAGCTGCTTGCGCGTCACGCCCGGCTGCAGCGTGACCAGCAGGTCGTCGTTGTCCACCGCCAGCACGCGATTCATGCGCGACAGGTCCAGGCTGATGCCGCCTTGCACCGCTAGCAAATGACCTTCGAGTGAGCTGCCCACGCCAAACGGAATCACCGGCGCGCGGTGCTCGGCACAAAGGCGCACTGCGTCCGACACATCGGCCGTGCTTTGGGCAAACACCACGGCCGCTGGCGGTGGCGCGGTGAACGAGGACTCATCGCGCCCATGCTGCTCGCGCACCACCAGCGCGGTTGAACACCGCTCACCAAAGCGCGCCTTGAGTGCATCCAACAAAGCCGCAGGTACTTCGCGAGGCTCAATGGCAGGCAACAGGTGAGCAGGCAGGGGAGCGTTCATGGCGGGTCCTTCAAGGGCATGGGACTTTTAGTTTACGTGGTGGCGGGTTGTGTGAGGTTGGGACAAGTGCGCATGCCTATCGCCGGCGCGCCCACGGCGCCAGCGCTGCTTAGTTAGGCGCTGAACATCTCGCCCAGGGGCTGAGTCCACGCCGGCCACTACACTGAAAGACTTTTTTTCACCTGGCCCCCGCGCCACCCAAACCATGGCCAACCGCCTCACGCAAATCGCCACCCGCACCGGAGACCAGGGCACCACCGGCCTGGGCGATAACACACGTGTCTCCAAAGACAGCTTGCGCGTGCATGCCATGGGCGACGTGGACGAGCTCAACTCCCACCTTGGGCTGTTGCTCTGCGAGGACATGCCAGGTGATGTGCGCGAGCGGCTGGTGGAGATTCAGCACCAGCTCTTTAACCTGGGCGGCGAGTTGTCCATTCCCGGTTTTGAATTGCTCAAAGACGAGGCTGTGCTCGAACTTGATCAGGCCCTGGAGCACTACAACGCGCAACTGCCGCGCTTGCAAGAGTTCATCTTGCCTGCGGGCACCCGCGCCGCCTCGCAGGCCCATGTGTGCCGCACCGTGGCCCGCCGAGCCGAGCGCGCCGTGGTGGCCTTGGGCCAAGCCGAGACCCTTCGCGATGCGCCACGCCAGTACCTCAACCGGCTGAGCGATTTGCTGTTTGTGCTGGCCCGCGTGCTCAACCGCATGAACGGTGGCGACGACGTGTATTGGAAAAGCCAGCGCATGGCGCAAGCGGCTGTTCCCCTGTAGGAGCCAGCCTGCTGGCGATTCTTGGCGTGCGGTAATGTCCCTTGCCCGGCACGCATCGCTTGCAGGCAAGCTCCTACAAAATACAAGCGGCTGTTCCCCTGTAGGAGCCAGCCTGCTGGCGATTCTTGGCGTGCGGTAATGTCCTTTGCCCGGCACGCATCGCTTGCAGGCAAGCCCCTACAAAATACAAGCGGCTGTTCCCCTGTAGGAGCCAGCCTGCTGGCGATTCTTGGCGTGAGGTGATGTCCTTTGCCCTGCACGCATCGCTTGCAGGCAAGCGCCTCCAAAATACAAGCGGCTGTTCCCCTGTAGGAGCCAGCCTGCTGGCGATTCTTGGCGTGCGGTAATGTCCTTTGCCCGGCACGAATCGCTTGCAGGCAAGCCCCTACAAAATACAAGCGGCTGTTCCCCTGTAGGAGCCAGCCTGCTGGCGATTCTTGGCGTGAGGTGATGCCCGTTGTCCGGCTTATGACTAGGGGTGCAACACCGCCATGGTCAGCCGTGAGGTACAGACCCGCTTGCCGGCGTCGTCGTGCAAGTCTATTTGCCAAACCTGTGTGCTGCGGCCCAGATGCACGGCGCGGGCCACACCTGTGACCCAGCCTTCACTGACGCCGCGCAGGTGGTTGGCGTTGATGTCCAGGCCCACCACCTTGACGCCTTCGGGCACCGTAAATGCGGCGCCGCAGGAGCCCAGGGTTTCAGCCAGCACCACGGACACACCGCCATGCAAGAGGCCATAGGGCTGGCAGGTTTGGCGGTTGACTGGCACGCGCGCGCTCAGCCAGTCGTCGCCGACCTCTAAAAACTCAATGCCCAAGTGGCTCACTGCGGTGTTGGCCGTGGTGTGGCGCAGCAGGTCTGTGCTGATGGGTTGTTTCCAGATGGCCATGTCAGTTGCACGAAGGAGGACTAGATCGCCAGTCTATACGGCGTGACTTGGGTGCTTGAACCTGGACTGGCTGCGCGGCTCACTGCACACCGGTGATGGCTTGGTAGGCCTTGAGGGTGTCAGGAGCCACCGAGGCCAGCACTTTTTGGTGCGGTGTTTGATGGCGCACCAGCAGCCTGGCCGAGGCCACCTGGCGGGATTTGCAAAACCAGTGGCAGCTGTGCTGCATGAGCATCAGCTCGGCCAGCATGGTGAAGGCTTTTTCAGAAGCCGGCAGCGCCGTGGCTTGCGCCGCTTGGCTGAGGGCTTGTGCATGCAGCGCCAACAGCCGGCGCATGTCAAAGCTGTGGCGCTCAAGCAAGCGGGGGAACACCGGCGCCAGCCACAGCAGCAAGGCAGACACCGGCCAGGCCGGCCGCATGACGCGGCTGTCGGCCTCGCTGTCTTGGCTAAAGCGCTGCGCGAATTGGCTGAACTGCTCGCAGATTTTGCGCTCCGACGGCTCCAGCAAGGCCCAGATGGCTTGCCTGCGCTGCGCATCTTCCTCGCCAATGGCGCGCAAATAGCCTTCGCTGAGGGTCTCCATCAGTTTTTCAATGTCGTACTGCCGCAAATGCGTGGCCAAGCGGGCAATGCGGGCGCGCTCGGCGCGTGTCTTGAACATCAAGGCCAGTGCCAGGGCAACGGCGGCCACAAAAAAAAGATCCATGAGGGAAAAAGCCGATGAAGGCCAACAAGCGCAGCCGCGCGGGATGAGGGTTAGTGCAGTGTAGTCAGTGGCTTCTGAAAAGGTGATGCTGTGGGCCTCAGCCCGCCGCCTTGCGGTTCATCAACGCCATGCCGGCAGCCACGGCGCCAATGGCCACCAGCACGCCGGGTGTGACGGTCTCGTCCAGCCACCATGCGCCAAACAGCAGCGCGAACAAGGGCGTGAAAAACACAAAGCTGGACATGCGCGTGGCCGGGTAGCGGCCCAGCATCCACATCCAAATCAAAAAGCTCACGAACCCACCCACCGTGGCCTGCGCCAGCACCGAGCCCCAGGCAAAGGCCGAAGGCGGCCAGACCCACAACTCCCCCAGTGCCAGCGACAGCACAGGCAGCAGCATCGCGCTCACGCCCACTTGGTAAAAAAGCAGTTTCTCAGTCGAAATTTGCGCCAACTTGGAGCCGCGTATGACCAGTGTGGTCAGGCCCCAGAACATGCCCGCGGCCAGGCCGAGCAAGTCGCCTTGCAGGCTCTGGCCCTGGGCGGGGTCCAGGCCTTCACGGAGCGCAAAAACCACGGCAGCAAAGGCCAGTGCCAGGCCCAACCACTGCACACCGTGCAGTCGCTCGGCGGGAATTTTCAGGGGCAACAGCAGCGCCACCCAAAACGGCGCCGTGTACAAAAACACCGTCAGCCGGGAGGCGCTGGTGTGCTGCAGCCCCACGTAAATGCAGGCGAATTCACCGGCAAAAAACAGCCCAGCCAGCAGCCCGGCGCCCAGCGAGCCGTCGCGGCCCCACAGCGAAATGCCTTTGAGCAGGCACCACAGCAGCACCAAGAGCGTCGCTCCGCCCAGCCGCAACCAGGCTTGGAACACCGCCGGCAACTCGGGCAAGGTGGCCTTGATCAGCACCTGCTGGCCGCCCCAGAGCAGGCAGCACAGCATGAGCAGGCTCACGGCCAGCAGGTCCAGATGGTTTTTGCGTTCAGGTGGGCTGGCAAGGGGCATGGCCGCATGGTAGCTGCCGCCGCCGCGCTGGATGCTCATTGGCCGCGGCTGCTCAGAGCGGATGCTCGGTGTAGAACTTGCCGCCGTGAAACAGCAGGGGCGGCTCGCCCGGTCGGCTGGTGCAGCGCTCGACCTCACCCACAAAAATGACGTGGTCACCCTCTTGGTACTGGCTGCGGTTAAAGCACTCGAACACCGCCACGCAGCCCGGCAACACAGGCGCGCCACAGGCCCCTGGCTCGTGGGCCACGCCTGTCCAGCGCTGCTCTTGGGGGCCGGCAAAGCGCTCGGCCAGGGCTTGCTGGTCGGCGCCCAAAATGTTGATGGCGTAGTGGGAAGCCGGGGCCAACACATTCATGGCGCTGGAGGCCAGCTTCAGGCTCCACAGCACCAGCGGTGGCTCTAGCGATACCGAGCTGAAGGAGTTGGCCGTCAGGCCCACCAACTCGCCTTGCACGCCGCGGGCGGTGATGATGGTCACGCCCGTGGCGAACAGGCCCAGGGCTTGGCGAAACTGCAATCGAGAAAATTCGGGCGGTGCGGCTTGATTAAGGAGGGAGGTGATGGGCATGTCGGTGGCTGGAGGCAGCAGCTGCCATTGAAGTAGACATTGTCGGTGATCGTTGCCCAGCAGGCGCTTGCGCGATGGAGAAGGCCTGCGCATGATGACAGGGCGGTGCCGCGCGATGCCCCCACCCCAGCCCTCCCCCAGAGGGGGAGGGATGAAATCGGGGTCTGAGCAATGCGCCCTCGCGCTTTGGGGGAGAAGGCCTGCGCATGATGACAAGGCGGTGATGCGCGATGCCCCACCTCGGCCCTCCCCCAGAGGGGGAGGGAGGAAATCGGGGTCTGAGCAATGCGCCCTGGCGCTTTGGGGGAGAAGGCCTGCGCATGATGACAAGGCGGTGATGCGCGATGCCCCCACCCCAGCCCTCCCCCAGAGGGGGAGGGAGGAAATCGGGGTCTGCGCTTGACAAATGCGGTGTGACTTCAGTGGCTGCCCGACGCATGGCAGACAAAGCCGACGTCACGTCATTGGCCGCGCCCGTGGGCAGGCCTGAATGCGCGCCCAAGGCGCAGAACAGGTCGCGATAAAGCGCGGCCACCACGGCGGCCATGGCGCCGCCTGCTGACAGGCCTGCAATGTAGATGCGGTGAGGGTCTGCCCCTTGGGCTTGCGCTACCTCGCGCGTGAGTGCTGCAATCATGTCCGTCTCGCCCGCGCGGCCGTGGGACGGCTGGCTGCCCATGGACTCGAGCGCCTACAAGTGCGCTTGACCAGGACCGGTATGCCGCCAGGCGATGGACCGGGCGCATCGCGCGCCTGAGTCCATGGCCAGCCGGCACGCTCAGCGCAAGCGCGTGTCCCGGCGTTTGGGCCTGAGGCACACTCATTGTTCACCGCTATGCTACGCCCAATGGACCCCTGGGCTCAGGCCTGCAGGCGGGGACCAATCCTGAGCCAGCCCCTGGGTTGGCCTCGTAAGGCGAAAATAACACTATGTATCACTGCCCACCCCCATCCCATATCTATCGCCTTAGGCGAGTTGAGCCATGAGGGTGGAGGCCAAGCCATGTGCTGCGCCTGACGGTGCTCAGCTGGCGGCGCTGCAAGAACGCGTGGCGCAGCTCGAGCAGTCACAGGCCGAGTTGGAGGCCTTTGCCCATGCCGTGTCCCACGAGTTGCGAACACCACTGAGTGCGGCCAACAGTTTTTGCAGCCTGCTTCAAGAGGCCTTGGCCGCCTTGCCGGGTGAGCCTGCCCGCATCAGCGCGCACTATGCCAGCCGAGTGCACATGGGCCTGCAGCACATGGGCCAATTGACCGAGGCCTTGGTCACGCTGGCCCGCGCCAGTCGGGCGTCCTTGCGCATGGAGGCCGTGGACCTGAGCCTCCTGGCGCGCGAGGTCATCGATGGCCTGCAATCTCGTGATCCTGGCCGCGAGTGCCAGTTTCAAGTTGAGCCTGGCTTGCAAGACTGGGGCGATCGCGCCTTGCTGCGCCAGGTGCTGGAAAACCTGCTGGGCAACGCCTGGAAGTTCAGCGCCAAACAAGCCGTGGTGAACATCGAGTTCGGGCGACAGCCCCCCCATGAAGGTGGTGCTTACTTTGTGCGTGACCGCGGCGTCGGCTTTGACATGGCCCAAGTCTCGCGTCTGTTCCTGAACTTTCAGCGGCTGCACAGCGGCGCGGAATTTCCGGGCAGCGGCATCGGTTTGTCCTTGGTCAAACGCATTGTGGCCAGCCACGGTGGCGGGGTGCGCGCCCAGTCTTCACCCGGCCAAGGGGCCACCTTCTTTTTCACCTTGGGCGCCCTCCTTGAGGGCGCCCACCCAAAAGCCAAGCCATGAGCCTGTCCGTCAGTTCCGCCGTTCACCCCCTCGAACCCGCAGCGCCTGCGGCAGGCCCGGGTCGCAAGGCCTCCTTCAAGGCCCAGATGCTGCAAGTCCGGGAAGACGCCATCATCAGCGCCGTCAACCGTTTGTTGTCCGAAAAAGGTTTTGATTTGATGACCGTGGACGAGGTGGCCGCCGAGGTGGGCATTGCCAAGGCCAGCCTCTACAAGCACTTTCCCAGCAAAGAAGACCTGGCCGCTGCCGCCATGGTGCGCGTGCTGATCAAAGCGCAGGCTTTTTTGGACACGCTGGACCCCAGTGCCGAGCCTCTGCTGCAACTCAAGGCGGTGGTGCGCTGGATGATGGCGCTGCAGCTGGCCGGCGAAATGCCCTCGTTGCCCAGCCAAAACTCCAGCCTGCGCACCAAACTCATGGCCAACACCGAGTACCTTGGCCTGTTGATGGCTGTCAGCGAACGCATAGGTGCCTGGATAGAGGCCGCGCAGCACAGCGCCCATTTGAGCCCCACGCTGCCGCCCATTTTGGTGCTCTACACCTTGTACTCGCGCGCCTGCGACCCGGTGCTTGAATTCATGAAAGCGGGCGGCCAATACAGCGACGAGGCCATCGTCGAATGGGTCGTCAGCACCTGTTTTGACGGCTTGCGCAGCCGCTGAGCCAAATCAGCCGTGCCCGTGTAGGAGCCAGCCTGCTGGCGAATCGTGGCTGTGAACGGGCATCACCGCAGGCAAAGATTCGCTTGCAGGCAAGCTCCCACAGGGGGGGAGCCCGACTTTGGTATGTGTAGGAGCCAGCCTGCTGGCGAATCGTGGCGGTCCAGAGCCCTTGGTTTGACCCCCTCCATCTACGCCACCTCAATCAACAAATCCGGCCTGTGCCCCTGCTGTTCGCCCTTGCGCGCATAGCCCAGGGGGTTGGCCACGATGCGGCAGCCCGCTTGCACTACATCCACCGCGCAATGAAGGTGGCCGTGCAGCCAAGTGTGGGCCAGCGGCAGCAGGTCGTCCAGGGCGTTGCAAAAGCCGGCCGTGCCGGGTGTCAAGCCGTAGCGCGGGTCGGCGCTGGCCAGCGTGGGTGCAAAGTGGGTGATGACGACGGTGGGGCCCGCAAAGGGCTGGGCCAGGGCCTCGCGCAGCCAGGCCTGGCACAGGCGGGCTTGCGCTTGAACCTGCTCGGCCAGCATGGGCTGGCCGCTGTATTGCGTGCCAGTTTTGCGCAGGTAAAAGTTGGCCGCACGAAAGGCCTTGTCCAGCAGCTTGGCTTGCTTGGCCGGGGTGTCGGCCGGGCTGTCCGGCAGGCGCAGCAGGCATTCAAAGTCGGTCCACAAGGTCGTGCCTATCAGTCGCACGCCGTTCATCACCAGGCTTTGGCGCTCCAGCCACACCAAGCCCAGGCGCTGGCAGACTTCGCGCAGCTGGGCGTGGGCACCTTCAAAGTCCAGACCGTCGTATTCGTGGTTGCCCGGCACAAACACCACCGGCGTGGGCCAGCCCGCCCCGCCCTGGCTGGGCGGCAGCGGCGAGAAGCGGGCCAGGCCAAAGTCGGGTTCTTTGAGGTCCAGCAGCGCCGAGCCTGGTTGGTAGGAGCCAATGTCGCCGGCCAGCACCAGCAGGTCGGCGCCGGGCAGAGGCTGGGCCTGAAAGTGGGGGTGGCTTTCCAGGTGCAGGTCTGACAGCAGCTGAATTTTCACGGCGAGGCAGGCGTCAGAGTGGGCTGCAGGGCCGGCTGCAAAGCGCGTTGGGCCACGCGCATGAGGGCTTGGCGCAGCCATTGGTGGCTGGCGCGCAGCTGGGCCCGGCGGTGCCACACGGCGTCCACATGCACGGGGGCAATGTCAAAAGGCAGCTTTTGCAGCGCCAGCTGCTCGGCAATGCCGGTGACGCTGACAAAGTGGCGCGGCAGCACGGTGAGCAAATTGGACGCGGCCACCACCCGGCCGGCCGTGAAGAACTGGTTGACGGTGAGCACCACCTGGCGCCTGCGCCCCAGCGAGGCCAGTGCCTCGTCAATAAAGCCATAGGCCCGGCCCGAAAAACTCACCAGCATGTGGCGCGCTGCGCAAAACGCGTCCAGCGTGAGGGCGCGGTCGGCCAGGGGGTGACCCTTGCGCATCACGCACACGTACTCGCCGTCGTAAATGCGCTGGTGCGCAAAGGGCAGCGGGTCGTCGCTTTGGCTGCGGGCCGTGAGCTCGGCCAGCACAGACGGAAAGTAGCCCACGGCCAGGTCGCAGCTGTCCTCGTCGAGCAGGCGGCGCGGGTCGCGGGTGGTCAGCGGCACCACGCGCAGTGTCACACCCGGGGCCTCGTTTTCCAAAATCTCCACCAGCCCTGGCATCAGCTCGGCGGCGGTGGCGTCGGCCATGGACAGCACGAAGGTGGTGTGGGCCTGGGCCGGGATGAATTCATTGGGAATCAGGGAGCGCTGCAGCTGGTCCAGCGACTCGCGCACCGCCGGCCATATGGCCCGCGCCCGGGGCGTGGGCGCCATGCCTTGGCCGCTGCGCTGCACCAGCTCGTCGTCCAGGGCCTCGCGCAGGCGGCGCAGGGCGTTGCTCACGGCCGGCTGGGTCAGGTGGAGGTTGCGGGCGGCGCGTGTCAGGCTGCGCTCGGCCATGACCTCGTCGAAGACCCTCAGAAGGTTCAGGTCCAGGGTGCGAAAGTTGGGTGTCATGGGCTTGGGCGAAGGCACGTGAAGGGCTGTGCGCCCCAGATATTATCGCTGTGAATGTTATCAATCATGAAGATAAACTTGAGTCGCACAAGGGATTACCCTAGTATTCGTCCATCGCTGAACCATTTGTTCAGTCTGATGTTCAAGGAGTTTCTTCATGACCAGTTTTGTCACCCCTTCTTTCCCCACTGAACACCAAGGCGTCAACCGCATGGAAGCCGCCGCTGGCAACGCCCTGCACCTGAGCCGCAGTCTGTCAGGCGCGCGCGTATTGTCTGCTGTGCTGCTGGTGAGCATGGCGGCGGCCGTGCTGGTGGCCGCCTACCAAGTGATGGACACGGTGGCCGAAGGCCATTTGCTGGTCATCTGGACTGGCGCTTGGCTGGCCGCCTTTGCCGCCTTGCCGCTGTTGGCGGGCTCCTTGCGCACGCTGGTTGCGGACCTGAAGCGGCGGCTGGACGCTTGGTCATTCCAAGTGGCCCAGGCCCGCGCCGAGCAGCGCCTGTGGGCCATCGCAGGGCAAGATCCTCGCGTGATGGCTGACTTGCAAGCGGCCATGTCACGCAGTGAGGGCGGAATCCGCGCCTGAGCAGGCCGCTGGCCGGGCGACCGGTTTGACGAGAAAAGCCACCCTTGAGGTGGCTTTTTTGGGGTGCCCCACTTGGGCCGCTTCAATCCCCCATCAAAGCCTCAATCTCATCGGCCTCCACGGGCACGCCGCGCGTGAGTAACTCGCAGCCTTTGGCCGTGACCAGCGCGTCGTCTTCAATGCGGATGCCAATATTCCAAAACTCGCGCGGCACGTCTTTGGCCGGGCGCACATACAGACCCGGCTCTATGGTCAGCACCATGCCGGCGCGCAAGACGCGGCTGGGCCGGCGCAACACGGGCTGGCCCAGGGCGTCGAGCTCGGAGCGGGGCTTGGCACCGGGCTCGGTGTAGTCGCCGCAGTCGTGCACGTCCATGCCCATCCAGTGGCCGGTGCGGTGCATGTAGAACTGGCGGTAGGCGCCTGAGGCGATGACGTCTTCTGCCGTGCCGTGCTTTTTAGGGTTGAGCAGGCCGCACTCCAGCATGCCTTGGGCCAGCACCTTCACCGCCGCGTTGTGCGGGTCCATGAAGCGCTTGCCGGGCCGGGTGGCGGCAATGGCCGCTTTTTGCGCGTCCAGCACGACCTCGTACAGCCTGCGCTGAGCGGGCGAGAAGCGGCCGTTCACCGGGAAGGTGCGGGTGATGTCGCTGGCGTAGCCGTCGAGCTCGCAGCCGGCGTCAATCAGACACAGCTCGCCGCTTTTCAAGGGAGCGTCCCCGGCGCGGTAGTGCAGCACGCAGGCGTTTGCCCCGGCCGCCACGATGCTGGTGTAGGCTGGGAACTGCGCACCGTGGCGCCTGAACTCGTGCAGCAGCTCGGCCTCCAGGTGGTACTCGCGGGCGTCTTGGCCGGCCCGCAGCATCAGGGCCGAGCTTTGCATGGCGCGCACATGGGCCTGGGCTGAAATGAGCCCGGCGCGCTTGAGAATCTTCACCTCGTGCGCGTCTTTAAAAAGGCGCATTTCGTCGAGCAGCTTGCACAGGTCGTGCTGAGACTGCGGGCATTCGGCACCCATGCGCACCCGCGCGCGCACTTTATTGAGCCAGCCGTCCACCTGCAGGGCCAAGCCCTCGTGCGTGGCAAAGGGGAACCACACCGCCGGCTGGTTGGCCAGCAGCTCGGGCATGAGTTTGTCCAGCTCGTCCACGCTGCGCGCCGCATCCACCCCCAGTGCAGCGGGGGCGGCCTTGGGCCCTAAGCGGATGCCGTCCCAAATTTCGCGTTCTAAGTTTTTGGGTCGGCAGAGCACGGTGCTGTGGCCGCTGGCCGAGATCACCAGCCAGGCCTCGGGCTCTGAAAAACCGGTGAGGTAATAAAAATAGCTGTCGTGGCGGTAGGGAAAGTCGCTGTCGCGGTTGCGAGCGCGCTCAGGCGCGGTGGGCAAAATGGCAATGCCGCCACCGGCGGCTTTGAGGGCACGGGCCACGGCGGCGCGCCGGCGGGCGTAGACAGAAGAAGTGGTCAAGTCATGGCTCCTGGGGCGGCTGGGCGCGAGCGGGTTGGGAAAATGTGGGGCAAGGGGTGAGCCATGGCCGGCCGGTGGCACAGAGCCTAAAGTGGTGATTTTAGGAGCGCAAGGCCAAAGACCCCACGCCAGACGCTTTTCACGGGCGGACATTTGCAGCCGCGCTGGCTTGGCTTAACATGCGGCCATGTCTGTCCTCACTACCATTTTGTCCAACATTCCCTGGGGCCAGGTGGTCGAGTCTGCGCCCAAAATCGCCCAAGGCGCAGGCCGCCTCTGGGATAACGTGAAGAATCGGGGCGCAGAGCCTGCGGACCCAACGTCCACCGGCACCACCGAGCTGCCCACCGACTTGCAGCTGCTGCAGTCGCGCACCCAGGCGCTGGAGTCTCAGGTGCACGCCTTGCGCGATGAAATGCGCATCTCGGCCCAGCTGGTCAAACAGCTGGCCGAACAAAACGAGCAACTCGTCGGGCGCATGCAGGCTTTGCAGCAGCGCCAGCGCCGCCTTGTCTGGCTGGGCGGCTTGGCGGTGGTGCTGCTCGCTGCCGCGCTGGCCGGGCTCTGGCTGCGCTAAATACTCAGGCAAGCCCTGCCGGGTCAGCCGATTTGAATGTTGCCGGCCTTGATCACCGGCCCCCACACCCGCATTTCGTTCTGGATGAACTCCAGAAACTTCTCTGAGCCCAGGGGCATCAGCGTCATGCCGTAGAGCGGGTCGGACAGGCGGGCACGCAAGGCCGGATCGTTGAGCAGGGCCAAGACCTCGCGCTCTAGCCGCTGGACCACCGCCGCTGGCGTGCTGGCCGGTGCTGACAAGCCCATCCAGGACACCGCTTGCACGCCGGGCGCGATTTCAGACAGCGCGGGCAGGTCTGGGTAGGCCGGCGCACGTTTTTCACTGGTGGCGGCCAAGTAGCGCACCTTGCCCGAGGTCACCAGCGCGGCGGCGCTGGAGGTGAACACCATGTCCAGGCGGCCGCCCAGCAGGTCTGTCATGGCGGGCGCCGGGCCCTTGTAGGCCACATGCATCATGTCGAGCTTGAGGGTTTGCTTGAGCATCTCGGCGGCCAAAAAGCCAGAGGTGCCGACCCCTGCCGACGAGTAGTTGACCGTGCCTGGCTTGGCCCGCACCATGGCCAAGAACTCCTGCACGGTTTTGGCCGGGTGGTCGGCGCGCACGGCCATGAATTGGGGGAACACGCCAATCAGGGCAATGTGCTTGAAGTCTTTGAGCGGGTCGTAGCCCAGCTTGGCGTAAAGCAGCGGGCCCGGTGCAATGGAGGAGTTGTAGCTCACCAGCAGGGTGTGGCCGTCGCCAGTGGCGCGGGCGGCTTGCTCGGTGCCCAGCGTGGAGCCTGCGCCGGGGCGGTTGTCCAGCACCACGGATTGCTTGAGGTTCTCGCTGAGTTTGTCGAGCAATATCCGGAGCGCGTTTTCAGAACCCGTGCCCGGTGTGAAGGGAATGATCAGCTTGATGGCCTGGCTGGGGTAGCTTTGGGCCCAACTGGGTGTGCTGAGCAAAGCGCCCAGGCTCAGCAGGGCGTGGCGGCGTGGGATGTTCATGGTGTGCCTTTTTAAATGAAACCAAAAAGAGAGGTGGTGAAGGTCGAGCAAGGGGCGTGCCACCCATTGCGAGTCATTCCTGCGCCTGACCGAGGTGCTGGCGCAAGCGGGTGTCCACCCAGTGGGCGGCCAGCAAGGTGCGGGCGTCGTCGTCGATGCGGCCGACCACCTGCATGGCCAGCGGCAGGCCGCAAGGCCCGTAACCACCGGTCACCGACAGGGCTGGGCCGTGCATCAGCGTCCAGACCTGGTTCATGCGGGTGTCGCCCGACCACTCGTGGCCGCGTGGCGCCTCGCCAGTGGCGGCTGGGGCCAGCAGCACGTCGCACTGGCCCAGCACGTCGCCAAACATTTGTCGGCATTGCCGGGCCAGGCGCTGCGCGGCTTGGTACTGCTCGCCCGTCACCTCCAAGCCCTTGCGCGTGCGCTCGAGCAGGGCCGGCCGCATGCGCTCGGCATGGCGCTCCAAGATGTCGGCAAAGCCGCGGCTCATCTCAAAGTGCACCACCGTGGTGTGGGCATGCAGCATGCCCTGAAAGGGTTCGGGCAGCACCAGCTCTTGCACCCGCGCCCCGGCCGCGGTCAAGATGCGGCGGCAGTCTTCAAAGGCGCGCTGCATGGACTCATCGGCCAGCTCCCATTCGGGCGTGCGGCACAGGCCTATGGTGGGTGCCTGGTCCAGCGCCACCGCGTCGTCGGGCAGGCGCAACTGCGGAAAACGGGCGATCTCGGCCGCGAAAAAAGCCACGTCGCGCACGTCGCGCGCCACCAGGCCCACCGTGTCGCAGGAGTCGGCGTTGGCCCACACCCCGCGCCTGGGAATGAGGTTGTAGCTGGGCTTGTAGCCGGTCACGCCGCAGTAACCGCTGGGCCGCACGGTCGAGCCCATGGTTTGCGTGCCGGTGGCAAAGCTCACCATGTGCGCGGCCACGGCGGCGGCCGAACCCGAGGACGAGCCGCCTGGCGTGTGCGCCAGGTTCAGCGGGTTGCGCGTGCCATTGGTCGGAAACGTTGCCAGCTCGGTGGTGACGGTTTTGCCCAGCATCACCGCGCCGGCGCGGCGCAGCGTGGCCAGGCAGGCGGCGTCTTGCACAGGCTGGTGGTCTGCAAACACCTGCGAGCCGCCCTGGGTGGGCATGTCAAAGGTGTCAAACACGTCTTTGACGCCCACCGTCAGGCCGTGCATGCCGCCTTGGATGGCATGCGCGTCCAGCGCTTTGGCCCGGGCCAAGGCGCCTTGGCGGTCGATGTGGACAAAAGCCTGCACCTCGTGCTCGCGGGCCTCAATTTGCTCCAGGCAGGCGCCCACATAGTGTTGGGCCGACAAGCTGCGTTGTTGCAGGGCCTGGGCGACCTCGAAGGCAGATTTTTCATGCCAGGCGGTGGGCTTGCTCAAACAAAGTCCTTTCGTCAAGCCCAGGTGCCCACCCGAAAAGCGGGGGGCGACCCGACCGGATCGCGAAGCAGTCTCGCCGACCTGGGGGCCGCCTCCAAGGGGTCAAACCCCTAAGTGCACGCCCGCACGGCCAGATGCCGACGCAGCATGCAGCGACAGACAGGGGTGCCCAGCTCTGGCCGCATGTGGCGCCTTTAGCGCCAGTCGCGCTCTTGTGGCGGCGCGTCCTGCCTGTCGGCCAAAAAGTCTGCGGGCAAAGGCTGCGCTGAGGCTGCGCCGTTGAGCTGCGCCAGCCGCTCGGGTGTGCCCACGTCGGTCCAGGCGCCGGCATGCTCCTGGGCGCTGACCTCGCCTCGGTCCATGGCCGCGCGCAGCAGGGGGGCCAGTGCGCAGGCCAGGCCTTGGGGGTTGCCGGGGGGGGCGGGGCTGTCGGGCCGGCTGAAAAAAGCGCGTTTGTAGAGCGCCAGGGTGCTGAAGGTCCAGCGCCTGTCGGGGTGTCCTGCAGGCAGGTTCAAGGCCAGGCCATCGGGCGAGAGCCCAAAGTCCCCGCCCGGGTTGTGCGCGGGATTGGCAACCAGCCACAGGTGGGCCAGCTGCGGGCTGGCGGCAAAGCGCTCCAAGGCCGCGCGAGTGAATTGAAAGTCGGGCATGAACACGTCGCCGGCCACCACCCAAAACACCTCGCCCAGCTGCGGCAGCGCCCTGTAAATGCCGCCTGCGGTTTCCAGGGCTCGGCCAAAGTCTTGTCCCTCATGGGAGCAGCTCAGCTGCACGCCCAATTCAGCCGCCAGGGGCGCCAAGTGCGGCTGTATGTGCTCGCCCAGCCAGGCGGTGTTGACCACCAGCTTGTCAAAGCCCCCACGGGCCAGCGCGCGCACATGCCAGTCCAGCAGGGCTTGGCCCTGCACGGCCAGCAAAGGTTTGGGCGTGCGGTCGGTCAGCGGTCGCATGCGCTCGCCGCGGCCGGCGGCAAGAACCATGGCGTGGGCGTTGTGCATGCGTGTCTAGTGTGTGTGGGTGTCTGAAAGCGCAGTCAGTGTAGGCGCCAAAAGTTGGCGAATTGTTACCTCTGGGTCGCCCTGCGCTTGGTGGCACCCAGTGATCAAATCGGGCCGTGCATGGCAGAGCACAGCCGCTAAACTCGACCCTCTTGCCGATCCGCCACCCCGCCACTTTTTCCCCCTGGAGCCCCCATGGCCAATCCTCACATGATGGCAAGCGCCATTCGCGCGCTTGCAATGGATGCAGTTCAACAAGCCAACTCGGGTCACCCCGGCGCTCCCATGGGCATGGCCGACATGGCCGTGGCGCTGTGGGGCCGGCACTTGAAGCACAACCCGACCCACCCGCTGTGGGCCGACCGCGACCGCTTTGTGCTCTCCAACGGCCACGGATCCATGCTGATTTACGCGCTGCTGCACCTCACGGGCTACGACTTGCCCATGCAGGAGCTGCGCGATTTCCGCAAATTGCACAGCAAAACAGCCGGCCACCCCGAGTTCGGCATCACGCCCGGCGTGGAAACCACCACCGGCCCCCTGGGCCAGGGCATCACCAACGCGGTGGGCATGGCGCTGGCTGAAAAGCTGCTGGCCAGCGAGTTCAACCGCCCGGGCCACGCCATCGTCGACCACCACACCTATGTGTTCATGGGCGACGGCTGCTTGATGGAGGGCATCTCGCACGAGGCCTGCGCCCTGGCCGGCGCCTGGAAGCTGGGCAAGCTGGTGGCGCTGTACGACGACAACGGCATCTCCATTGACGGCCAGGTCGCGCCCTGGTTCATTGACAACACCGCCCAGCGCTTTGCCGCCTACGGCTGGAACGTCATAGGCCCCATCGACGGCCACGACGCGGGCGCCGTGGACGCGGCCATCGCCCAGGCCAAACAGAGCAGCGACAAGCCCACGCTGGTGATTTGCAAGACCGCCATCGGCAAAGGCTCGCCCAACCGGGCGGGCACCGCCAAGGCCCACGGCGAGCCCCTGGGCGCCGAAGAAATCAAGCTCACGCGCGAAGCCATTGGCTGGAGCCACGAGCCCTTCACGGTGCCGGCCGAGGTCTACGCCGACTGGGATGCCAAAGCCCAGGGCGCAGCGCTGGAGGCCCAATGGACGGAGCGCTTTGCCGCCTACCAGGCCGCCTTTCCCGAGCTGGCCGCCGAGTACACGCGCCGCATGGCGGGCGACTTGCCCAGGCACTTTGCAGACACGGCCGTCGAGGCGGTGCAAAGCGCCCATGCCAAGGCCGAAACCGTGGCCAGCCGCAAGGCCAGCCAGATCGCGCTCGAATTCTTCACCGCAGCGCTGCCTGAGATGCTGGGCGGCTCGGCCGACCTGACCGGCTCCAACCTCACCAACACCAAGAGCACGCCCAACCTGCGCTTTGACGCGGCCGGCGCGGTGGTCAAAAACGAGGCCGCGAACGGTGAGAAGGTTGGCGGGCGCCACATCAACTATGGCGTGCGCGAATTCGGCATGGCCGCCATCATGAATGGCTTGGCGCTGCACGGCGGCTTTATTCCCTACGGCGGCACCTTCCTCACCTTCAGCGACTACAGCCGCAACGCCATCCGCATGGCCGCGCTCATGAAAATTCGCGTGGTCCATGTGTTCACCCACGACTCCATTGGCCTGGGCGAAGACGGCCCCACCCACCAGTCGATTGAGCACGCCGCCAGCTTGCGCCTGATCCCCAACCTGGACGTGTGGCGCCCGGGCGACACCACCGAAACAGCGGTGGCCTGGACGGTGGCGCTGGCCAACAAGCAAAAGCCCACCGCGCTCTTGCTGTCGCGCCAGAACCTGCCCTACGCGCCCAAGCAAGACGCCGACGCCATCACGCGCGGCGCCTACGTGCTGGCCGAGCCCGCCGAGGTGGGCCTCAAGAAAAAAACCCAGGCCGTGATCATCGCCACCGGCTCCGAGGTGCAGCTCGCGCTCAAGGCCCAAGAGCTGCTGGCCCGGGCCCACAACATTGCCGTGCGCGTGGTCTCCATGCCCAGCACCACCACCTTCGACCTGCAAAGCGCCGACTACAAGCGCGAGGTGCTGCCCACCGGCCTGCCGCGCATCGCCGTGGAAATGGGCTCAACTTCTGGCTGGTGGAAATACGGCTGCGCCGCCGTGGTCGGCATTGACACCTACGGCGAATCGGCGCCTGCGCCCGAGCTGTTCAAGCACTTTGGCTTCACGCCAGAGAACGTCGCCGACACGGTGCGCGCTGTACTTCGCAAGTAAGCTGCAGGCACGATGATGCGGGTCCGTGCGGGCCCGCATTGAAGCGCCGCCCCCCCGATTCAAACTCAGCCTCAGGAGCTTTCAACCATGACCATCCAAATTGGCATCAACGGCTTTGGCCGCATAGGCCGCAACGTGCTGCGCGCCGCCGTGCAAAACTTCAGCGACATCCAGGTCGTCGCCATCAACGACCTGCTCGAGCCCGACTACCTGGCCTACATGCTCAAGTACGATTCGGTGCACGGCCGCTTCAAGGGCGAGGTCTCGGTCGAGGGCAACACCCTCATCGTCAATGGCCACAAAATCCGCCTCACGCAAGAGCGAGACCCCGCTGCCCTCAAGTGGAACGAGGTGGGCGCCGACATCGTGCTCGAGTCCACCGGCCTCTTCCTGGACAAAGCCACCGCCGCCAAGCACCTGGCCGCAGGCGCCAAAAAAGTGGTGATTTCTGCCCCCTCCAAAGACGACACGCCCATGTTCGTCTACGGCGTGAACGACAAAACCTACGCCGGCCAAGACATCATCTCGAATGCGTCTTGCACCACCAACTGCCTGGCCCCTGTGGCCAAGGTGCTCAACGACAAATGGGGCATCAAGCGCGGTCTCATGACCACCGTGCACGCCGCCACCGCCACCCAAAAAACCGTGGACAGCCCCAGCAACAAAGACTGGCGCGGCGGCCGCGGCATCTTGGAAAACATCATCCCCTCGAGCACGGGCGCGGCCAAGGCCGTGGGCGTGGTGATTCCCGAGCTCAACAAAAAGCTCACCGGCATGTCTTTCCGTGTGCCCACCTCCGACGTGTCGGTGGTCGACCTGACCGTGGAGCTGAACAAGGAAGCCAGTTACGCCGAGATCTGCGCCGAGATGAAGGCGCAGTCCCAGGGCGCGCTCAAAGGCGTGCTTGGCTACACCGAAGACAAAGTGGTGGCCACCGACTTCCGCGGCGAGACCTGCACCAGCGTGTTTGATGCCGACGCCGGCATTGCGCTGGACAGCACCTTCATCAAGGTGGTGGCCTGGTATGACAACGAGTGGGGCTACTCCAACAAGTGCCTGGAGATGATTCGGGTGGTGGCCAAGTAAGCGG
>Ga0209550_10000660_pt1 | contig 32751 bp, 30 predicted proteins | sample LauGreSuBDMM15SN_2_FD_187567 | JGI IMG/M metagenome (GOLD analysis project Ga0209550, IMG submission 187567) | Freshwater lake microbial communities from Lake Michigan, USA - Su13.BD.MM15.SN (SPAdes) (version 5) | ecosystem: Environmental > Aquatic > Freshwater > Lake | place: Lake Michigan... | reverse complement strand
AAATAAAGAAAGTTGGGGAGATTGGGTTAATGGACTTAGGGCTAGTACTAGAGGTATGCAGGGTCCTACTGTAGGTGAGTCTGTAAAAGCTGTTGCAGGTGCTGGAACTTTTCTTGCTGGCGCTGGTGTTGCAACTGTTGTTGCGGTTCCAGGTGCTATTAAAGCAATTACACCTGGACGAAGAGCTGTAAGTTTTGCTGCTGCCGCTGCCGGGGCGGGGTTAGGAGCGGCCGGGAGCATGGTAAAAAAGATGGGGGAAATAAGGACTAGTGCATATTTTCCTTCTGCTTTTAGATAAAAACCACTTATAAATATATCCTTCTTCATACCTTCCCCTCAAACTCATCTCTAAGCCAAATCTATTTTAAGTCCATTAAAAAAAACTCGATTTTCAATAATCAAACTATAATTCTAAACTAGTATTTTTCTATTTGTATTAGAGAATTTAATTAACGGATTCTAAACATTTTATTATCTAAAAAGTTTATTAGTATAAATGTAAGTTTTAATAATTATGAGAAATAATATTTTAAAAATTAAAACTTAAATTTTACTAACTATTCATCGATCTAAAGAAATCTTCATTAGTTTTACTATGTTGTATTTTTTCAAGTAAAAACTCCATAGCCTCAACTGGATTCATTGGATTTACGATACGGCGAAGCATCCAAATTTTAGAAAGTGTTGCGCGGTCGGTGAGAAGTTCTTCCTTACGCGTTCCAGATTTAGTAATATCGATGGCAGGGAAGATTCTTTTATCAGAAATTTTACGATCAAGAACAATTTCGCAATTACCCGTACCTTTAAATTCTTCAAAAATAACTTCATCCATTCTAGAGCCTGTATCAACTAAAGCGGTAGCGATAATAGTTAAAGAACCACCTTCTTCGATATTTCTGGCGGCGCCAAAAAATCTTTTAGGTTTTTGTAAGGCATTAGAATCAACGCCACCTGTTAAAACTTTACCTGATGATGGAATTACGGTATTGTAGGCGCGAGCGAGTCGAGTTAATGAATCGAGTAAGATAACAACATCTTTTTTAGCTTCGACTAAACGACGAGCTTTTTCGATAACCATTTCAGCCAGTTGAACGTGACGCGTAGCAGGTTCATCAAAAGTTGAACTCACGACTTCACCATTAACGCTGCGAATCATGTCGGTAACTTCTTCAGGACGCTCATCGATAAGTAAAACTAACAAAATAATTTCGGGATTATTTGAAGTGATGGCGTGAGCAATATTTTGCATTAATGAAGTTTTTCCAGTACGCGGAGGGGCAACAATCAAGGCCCTTTGTCCTTTTCCAAGCGGAGTTATCATATCAATGATGCGAGTGCTAATATCAGCATTGGTAGCGGTTTTATCAACTTCAAGATTAATCTTTTTTTGTGGATAAAGTGGAGTTAAATCATCAAAAAATACACGATTACGAATTTTTTCTGGCAAATCGTGATTGACTTCATTAACTCGAAGAAGAGCGAAATATCTTTCACCTTTTTTCGGAGCACGAATTTGACCTTTAACGGTGTCTCCAGTTCTTAAAGCGAAGCGTTTAATTTGGCTTGGCGAAACATAAATATCGTCAGATCCGGGGAAGTAATTCATTTCTGGAGCGCGGAGAAAACCAAAGCCATCTTCGAGAACTTCCAAAACGCCTTCGCCGAGAATAACATTTTCAGGATTTTGATCAGAAAAGTTTTTTAAAATATGATAAGTAATGTCTTGGCGACCATATTCACTAACGCTTTCAAGCCCCATGGAAATTGCAAGTTTTACTAAATATTCAACAGGATGATTTTTTAAATCTTTTAAGTTTAGGGTTTTGGCGCCAGAATTTGGTGTTGCCAAAGAAGCTTCATCTTCTTCTGTGTTTCCATTATTTTCTGGTGCTGGTGCTTTATTTTGAATTTGAGGATTTTCAGATTCAGGTGCGCTTGGAATTGATATTGGACTTGAAATAATAGCTTCATCGATAGGTTTTTTAGGATGAGCTTGACTGCTTCTTCTAAGTAAGTTTCCAGTTTGCATTTTTGGAGTTTTATTTTCAATCGGCGTATCGTTATTTGTGAAATTTGGATTTTCGTTGCCAGTTTCAACAACTTTGTTTTCAGGGTTAGCATCATTATTTTTTGAGGCGCTTGAAGCGTTGAAGCGCAATGTTAGGGTTGACATTTAAGGATTGATTGATTTAAAGTTGAAATGTAAATTTGATATGAAATAAATTTGTGAATATTTTTGGTATATACTGTGCAAAAAATGCGGCAGAAAAAAAGACTTTAGAAAAATATTTTTCAAATAATAAAATTAGATTTAAAGCTGTCAAGAATTATTTTATATTAAAAAAAGTTTTTGAGGGTAGTAATAAATTCTAGTCCTAAAAAAATTGCCGTTATAGAAATAGCCACTCCTATACATCCAACAACGATTCCTAGGATAATAACTAGACCATCTTTTGAGAGCATTCCAAAAGATGCAATCAAGATTCCTAAGCCCGGAATGTAATTTGAAAGGGGCATTGGAAGTAAAATAAAGCTCGAAAAAAATAACATAAAAAAACCCGTAATTCTTTCGGCCAAAGGCTTGGTCATAAAGGTATAGCGCGGTTTAAGAAATCTTTCGATTTTTCTAATTAATGAAGAAGATTTTTGCACCAACATTGCTAAAACTGAGCGCTTAACTGATAAATTAATGAATTTTTTAGGAAGTCGCGGTGAAGAATATCCTATAAACATTTGATAAGAAAAAATCACGAGAGGTGTTGAGATAATGCTGGGGAAGGGCGGTGGCGTTGGAATTATAATTGCAAAAGCAAAAATCATCATTACTAAGCCAAAGCCAACGGCATCCATGGCATTAATGACATCATTAATGGCGACGCGATCAGCTGATGAACTTCTAACAACATCCTCAATTGCTTTTGTGGCAATGGAAGTTTTGCTGTTATTATATTTTGAATTTATTTTATCTTCCGATGGCACAATGATTAATTTATTCTTTAGCGATTGAATTATTTTTAGGCTGATTTTCTTGTAAAGTGTTTTCGGATTTATTTTCTAGATTTTTCTCTTCGTCTTTTAAACCTTTTTTTAAGCCTTTGATTCCTTTGCCTATATCATTCATGACTTGAGGCAACTTGCCCGCGCCAAAAAGCACAAAAACAATTACTAGAATTAAGAGTAGTTCACCAATTCCGACAGACATAATTTTTAAAATATAGGTTAGTAAGTGAAAATTAAATTATTAATTTTTTATATCAATGGTAAGCATCAATTCTCCCCATTCTCTAACGCTCAAACCGCTATTTTCTTGTGAGATTTTTTCACCTTTGAGCATTTTTTTAATTACTTCAAGAGCTGGTCCAGAAAAGTTTTTGCCGGTTTTATTATTTTTTATAAAAGCTTGATAGCAATGAGGGACCCATTTTTTAACAATATCAAGCATTATTTCAGCATAAACACGAATTTCATATTGCGCATGAGAGTCGGCGCGCAAGTTTAAAAAATGCAAAAGATTGTGTAAATCAATTTTCCAATACCATTGAGTATAACAATTCAAAGGCAAGTTCATTCGCGCCAATTCACGCGCCAAGCCTTCTTTTTCTTCATTTAAAATATTGCCCTTTTCATCTTGGTTGATCATTTTTAAATAATTTTGATAAGAATTTGTACTATCTTTTTTCAAAATATCCAAAACCATTTTTTGCTCTTCTTGGTTAAGAATTTTGGTTTCATCGCGACCTTGGTGATTCACTTTTGATTGAGCCGACAAATGTTGCGCTTGCGGAATATAAAATTCATCTTCCATGATTGAATAGCGTGCGGAATATTCATTAACCGAAGCGGTGCGATGGCGAATCCATTGGCGCGCCACAAAAATTGGTAATTTTATATGAAATTTTATTTCGCACATTTCAAGTGGAGTAGTGTGGCGATGCGCGATTAAGTAGTTTATTAAAGCGGTGTCAGCATTGATTTTTTTGGTGCCAGAGCCATAAGAAACTCGAGCCGCTTGAACAACCGAAGAATCGTTGCCCATATAATCGACCACGCGGACGAAGCCGTGATCCAGAACCTCAAACGGATGATATAAAATCTCTTCAAGTTCAGCAGAAACTGGACGAATCGTAGTTTGTTTTTGTGTTTTTAATTGATTTATTTCCTCAAGTTGTTCGGGCTTAATAACCATTTTTAAAAAATATGAAGGTTTGTATAAATTATATCGTTTTAGCTTGAAATTGAAGCTTCTAAGGAATTCAAAGCAACTTGTTTTTTAAGATTTTTTCTTAAAAATATTTTGCTAAATTGTTTATTTCCAAGTTAAAATGTTATAATTTATTTTATTAATAAAAAACAACTTTATTATAGATTTTGATTAAAAAAATAATCTTAGTTCTAGTATTGTTTTAAATAATAAAGTTTCAATTAGTTTTTTATAAATTTATGTCGATTGATTTAATCAAATCACAGCTTAAAAATATTCCTAAATCAAGTGGTATTTATAAATTTATAGACGCCAAAGAGAATGTTTTGTATGTCGGAAAGGCCAAAAATTTATTAAAAAGAGTTTCGAATTATACCAATAAAAATAATCTTTCGATGCGGATTTTGCGCATGGTAACATTGGCGAAGAAGGTTGAATATGTAATTACAAAAACTGAAATCGAGGCTTTGCTTTTAGAGCATAATTTGATTAAACAATTATCGCCAAATTTTAATATTTTGTTAAAAGATGACAAAACCTTTCCACAAATTTTAATTTCAAATCACGAATTTCCACAAATTTCTAAATATCGCGGATTAAAAAACAATAAAGGGCAATATTTTGGACCCTTTGTTTATGCGGGAGATGTCAATCGAACCATTGATGTTTTGCGTAAAAATTTTTTAATTAGAAATTGTACCGATCAAGAATTTAAATCGCGCAAAAAACCTTGCTTGGAATATCAAATTAAAAAATGTACCGCGCCTTGCGTCGGTTTAGTTTCTAAGAGCGAATATAAAGAAAATATTAAAAATGCCGTTGATGTTTTAAGTGGAAAATCTCAAGAAGTTCAAGAAATTTTTCGCGAAAAAATGCAATTTTATAGCGCCAATTTTGAATATGAAAAAGCTTTGCTTTATCGTGATAAAATTAAATCTTTAGATGCAATTCAAGCCAAACAAAATATTAATTTTGATAATGCCAAAGACTTTGATTTGATTGTGGCGGTAGCGGTTAGCAATAGAGTTTGTATTTACATTTCCTTTTATCGACTTGGTCAAAATTACGGCGCCAGACCTTATTTTTATGACATTAATGATGGAAAAAATTTAGCAGAATTGATGACGGGATTTATTGGTCAATTTTATTTAAATGAAACTCCGCCAACTAGCGTTGTTATTGGGTTAGAGATTGAAGAAAAAAATTTAATGCAACAATATTTAACTTCATTAAATAATCAAAAAAAAGTTGAGATTTTGATTCCAAAGCAAGGCGATAAAATCAATTTAATCAAGGATCACGAGAAGATCGCGATGCAAATCTTGGAACAAAAGATTTCACATAATTTAAGTAACAAACAATTGTTGCTTGAAGTTAAGAAGATTTTTGCTTTATCAAAAATTCCACAAAGAATTGAAGTTTATGACAATAGTCATACTTCTTCACAAAATGCCGTTGGAGCTATGATAACCGCGGGAGTAGACGGTTTTATAAAAAGCGGTTATCGTAAATTTAATATTAAAAATAAAGCGGAAATCGAAAATGATCAAAAATTTTTAATTAAAGACGGAAAAGATGATACCGCGATGCTTGAGCAAGTTTTGTTGCGACGATTTTCAAAATTAAAAACCACTGAATTTCCAGATTTGATTATTATTGATGGTGGGATTGGGCAACTAACTTCGGCTCAAAAAATTTTTAGCGAATTAAACATTAAAATTCCATTTGTATGCATGTCAAAAGGGAAAAATCGCAATGCGGGCGAGGAATATTTTCATCAAACTAATAAAGAATCTTTTACCTTGGAGAAGAACTCTCCGGTAATGCATTATTTGCAAAGGTTGCGTGATGAGGCGCATCGTTTTGCAATAATGACTCATCGCAAAAAACGTTCAAAAAGTTTTTTTGAAAATTGTCCGACTTAAACTTAAAAAATTGTTTATAACGATTAAATTTGGTCGATATCTTTACCTGCCAAATAATACCATTTCCAACAAAAAATATTTTGCTTAATTTACAGTCCTTAAGTGATACTTTTTTTATTGGAAATGGTATAATAACTATTCTTTAGGATTTGTATCCTTCGAACCCCCAGCAAAATCAGAAGGAGGAGGAGGAGAAGAAGTTTTGTTATCCTTAGCTCCGCCATCCATTTTTGGAGGTGGCGATTCGTTGGAGCTTAATTTTTTCTTAGCATAATTGGGCATTTGTTTCCCTATAATATTTGTAGTTGCATTAAGGGCTCTTTTCTGAACGCCTTTGGCAACTTTTTTAAGTAGATTTTGAATATTGGAAGTTGAATCAGCTTTAAGTTCCGCTCCGCCAACCAATTTTTTAGCAACAGTCGTTATTGTATCTAAAAATTTTAGAAATACGAACATGATAATTGCGGCTCTAGTAAGGGTATTAATTTTTTCTTTATTCATCGACATTAGAACTGGGATCGCTAAATCAAAGACTTCTAAACCAGTATAATTTTTATATTTAGAAAATTGTAAAATACAGTAAATGCTATTTTCATCAGGATTGCTTTTTGTTACTTCGTCTTTATCGCAATTAATTGCTGGGAGCTCTCCATTTACAGAAGGAAAAAATTTTGCATCGCCAATGAATAGATCATCAAAAACCGTTAACATTAAGCCAAGATAAGCAAATAAAATCATGGGCTGGAGAATGAATCCAAGCATTTGTTTCCACCAATTTTCAAAAATACCTTTAGTCCTCTCGAATAAAACACAAGTAATTGTGAGTGGCGAAACATAGATTAATAAAATCACGCCAAACATCGACATTATTGTTATGTGGATAGCGCGCATCGCTATTGATATAAGCATTAATCCGTATGCAAAAGCTGCAAAAAAGAACATTATTCCCAAGCTACCAGTTAAGAAGCCAGCAAATATCATTTTTGCTAGATTAGGAACTGAGACATCTGGTCCGTAACCAATGGCTCTGGCGATTTTGCAATCAAGAGTGTCCCAAATTCTTAAATAATTTTCCCCCGGTGGATATGAAGGATTAGTCTTGATTTTATCTATTTCCCCTTTTCTATCAAGCTTAGTTTGTTCTGGTTTTAAATTTGGTTCTAAAAGTAATGAATGATTATATTTTGGAAAGTCGCATCCATCTCCAAGATCACCAGAGGCTTTATCTATTGTTGATTTTGGACTAAAAGTTATATCGGCAAATTCAGCGGATACATTCATCACTGAGTCCATGAAAAATCCTTGCCAAGCATTTCCTATTACAAAGAAATAAACCAATCCAAATTTTATTAAATAAGTCATCACTGTTTTTTTATTTATAAAAGCCTCGGGAGTTGCTAATAAAGTATTAAAACCAAACATCGCTATTGATAAAACAAGAACTATTTTAATTGGAATTAAAAAGCGCTTTTGAACTTTTGTGAAAAAGGTTTGATCAACCACTGCGCCTTTGATTTGCGAATAACCACTAGCGCAATACCCATCTGGATAGGTTTTAGTTTTTTTAGGAACCTCATCTTTTGATTCGCAAATTGTTTGGCCCACTTTTTGCATAAAATTATTTTCCAAAGTTTCTTTAAAGCATTGAACTATCGGAGCAGAGAAGTTTCGAGAATAAATTGAGGAAAATTTAGACATTCTACCCAATTCCATATCACTAAAAAATTGTGAGTCTCCGCGCAAATCTTTGCATGATTCAGCAAAGAAAAAAGTTTCGCGATCGAAGTGAGAGAATTCGGAAACGGGTGCTAATTTTACGCAATGGTTCATATATTGGCAAAAATTACTTGTAATTTTTGGGTTATAATAATAATTTTGCACTTTATCAGTTCCGCCTTGCACATTATGGTCGTATGGACAAACGGAATATGTTTGTGCGCAAATATAGTTTTTATTTTTTTCTGATTCAAAGATCCTATATTTAAGTGGTAGGCCATGTTTATGTAAATTGGTTTCACATCCTCCACCGATTCTACAAAATTTATGACCTTGCTTTGTGCTATCAAATCTCTCCAGGCAAATGGTTTTTTGACTTTTTTCTTTACAACAAGCATAGGCTTTCATGCCATCCTTATCGAATAAGCCGTTTTTCAAAAATCTTTGACAAGCGAAATTTGGAATTTGATTCGGGCCTAGAAAATAATATCTTTGATTTCCACTTTCTAAATTTGGATCGTAGCCCAAAATGTCCTTCCAAGCTTTGTTAAGTGTCGGATTTTTACAGGCGTTTGACCCGTTATCAATATATTCAATCCCATTAAAAATAAATTGTCGATAATGTATATTTGTATAGTCCTTTTCAGCATTTTCGCCCACGGATTCTCCGGAGCAGTTGTTATTTTGATTAGTAAAATTACAATATTGCTCTTGCGATTTATTCTTTATTAAAGCGCAGTTGGGTTTTGATGCCGTTTCGTCACAATTCTCTCCTGGAGCGCAATAAGGAGTGCTTCCTTTAAATATTATTTTTAAACAAATTGCATAATTTCCATCAATAGTTTTCCATTGTTTATGGGTATCTGATCCAACTCTTTTATCTTGTTTAAAAGCTTTCCAACCATTGCCACAAATAACAGTGCTTTTAAAGTTATCTTCCGCGGCGTCCCAAATGATAGCTAAGGCTGATACGGCAGATAATACGGCGGCATTACAAACACCGAAGGCTATGCAACATGAAGTTTTCAAAGCGGGATCTGGCCATACAGCACATCTTGCAAAAAAAAATCCTAAGTCAACTAAAAGCATAGGGTCAAGAGGCACTCCGAAGGCTGCAGATTGAGTTTGTGAAGAAACTGCCGAGGCACTATGTCTTGCTCCGCTGATTAAGTCATCAGTCCTAGACGAAGCTATCGATGCTAAAGCATTTTTAAAATTAGTTTTATCTACCTGTTGCGGCATAATAGGTGGCATAGGACAAGTTATTCTACTTATAGCAAAGACAGCCTGCAGTGTTAATCCGGCTCCGTAAATATAGGCTAGGCAAGAGTCGTTGGTAAAACTCCATTCTCTATCAACATTTTCGCCATATGGATCAAATTTAAATTCTGGTTTATCGCACATTCCAGTTTCTAGATTGTAATTTGATGAGTAGCATGTTTTTTCATGATCGGTCTTTTCCGGATTATCTGTATCTTCGTCACAATCTTGTTTAGTTGTGTTTCTAATATCATTATAAGCACTTGAATTTTGTGCTAGCGATTTGTCGGTTAAAGTTGAAGATAGGATGATAAAAATTAGAAAAATTGTAGCAATATGTTGTAAATTCTTTTTACTAAACATCAAACATTTTAATAAATTGATTTATTTCAATATTTTTAGTTTTAAGTGAAGTTCTGTTGGCTATTAAATAAGAACTTACATCCAAAATTTTTTCAACTTCTATCATGTTATTTTCCTGGAGAGTCTTGCCCGAGCTAACTAAATCTATTATAAAATCGCATAGTTTTAATTTGGGAGCTATTTCAATTGCGCCGTTTAATTTAATTACTTCGGCTTGAATGCCATTTTTAGCAAAATATTCTTGGGCAATTTTGGTGTATTTAGTTGCAACTCTAATGTTGCTAAGGGTTAAAAGATTTTTATTGCAATCAACTTCTTTTGCTAAAGCGAGTCGACATTTGCCAATTTTAAGATCTAGAATTGAATAAAATTCTGATGATGAAAATTCTTCAATTACATCTTTACCGCAAATGCCAATATCCGCCCCGCCAAATTTAACAAAACTTGCAACATCAAAGCTTCTAATTTTAACAATTTCAAGATTTAGAAAGTTTGTTGAAAAAGTAAGTTTGCGTGATTTTTCGTCAAAAAAATCTGACTCAGGAATTATTCCGATTTTTTTTAATAAAGGCGCTAATTCCTCAAGAATTCTGCCCTTCGGAACCGCTAATATAATTTTTTTCATCATTAAAAATTTTTATAATATCTAACCAATAAAGCAAAAGATTTTTCTTTGTTGGACATTGTTGTGAGCCTAGAAAGTGTTTGATAATAGCCAATTTGAGTAGTCAATTTATCGAAAAACTTATTTTTATTAAATTCATAACCAAGATTAATTTCGGTTATATTCGTTGATTGTCTAGAGCTTGCAAGATTTTTGTTTCTATTGTTTGAATTACCAATCATCAAACTATAGTTAGAATAATATTTAAGAATTAAATTTGAAGTAAAGTATTTATCCGAAATATTTGAATCGCCATTAATATTTTTTATATTGGCATATTCTAAAATAGTTTCCAAGTCAAAATTCTCTCGAACTGGAAATTTATAATTCATTCCCAAAACGACGCCAGTTTGTTTTTTTAATCTTTCTAAAGCGACGGTGGTAGCGTTTTTATTAACTCCTAATTTTGAATAAGCGATATGATAAGAAAGCTTTTCTTTTTCTGAAAATTCAAAATTAATATCAGTTGCCAGGGTCATCGAAGAGAGTCCCCTAGTATCGCCAGCGATGGCTTGAGACTTTGTATCGCTATTTTTGCGATGCAATAAACTATTGTCAAAGTTTTTGCGATCATTGGTAAATAAACTCAATGAAAAATTGTAAAGTCCGGTTTTTTTAATATTGCCATATTTTGTTACCGCCGTTAATCCTAATTTTTCATTTAGAGCATAATTTTGTGGAATTGTGTGAACAAAAATACCTTTATTCCAGCGCCAAGCTGTTCCGAAGTTGGTGGTAAATTTTCCGGCGATTAAAGAATTATTGCCATTTGAATATTTAAGACTTAACTCGCTTAAATTAATACCTAAATTCTCAAATGTTCGATGATTTCCACTTTTATTATTATTCTCGCGTCTCGCAATGTCGCTATTGTTATCAAGTCTGGCGAGTCTTGCTAATCCATAAATTTCAAAGTTTTTATTTAATTTAATAGTTGAATAATAACGCAATGCTCCAGTTATATCGCGAAATTCATTTCTTTGATTGGCGCTTTGAAAATTATTGGCTGTAGTTGTGTCAGCAATAATTCTGTTGGTAATCTTTAATTTATGAACTTCGATTTTTGGAATTTTATCGATAATTTTGCGCAGACTTTCTTTGGTTTGTTTGTTAAAAATTTCTTTATTTAAAAAGATTTTATCTTCATCGCCATCAAGATTTTTTTCTATAACTTTTTCTTCTTCAACTATGTTTTTAATAATACCAAAATCACCATCACTAGAAGAGTCATTTTGAGTGCTTTCATCGTTGACTTGATTATCATCCCCCTCATTATCTTCTTCATTTTTTTCGTAAATTTTTATCTCATTATTTTTCTTTGCTTTAGGCGAGTTTATTTTATTATCTTTGGAAGGAATTTGATTTATGGCGAAAGCTTCACAAATAAAAACTTGGCAAAAAATGATAAGAAAAAATAATTTATTTATGGGACAAAAAATTCTCATTATTGGTTGATTTTGTTAGAAAAAAAATGAATATTTAATATTGGTTTGATATTAACTTTAATTTTTGCAAAAATTTTTTTAAAAGCAAATATCATTTTATTTTTTACTCAATATTTATGTTTTTTTCTGTATTAATTTCAATTTTCTTTTCAATTGGATTCTTTTTTGAAAGCATCTTTGGCTTTGGTGGAGGCTTAATTGCCTACTCATTTCTAGGATTTTTTTTCGAAGTTAAGGAAACTGTTCTTGCTGGATTATATATTGGAACTTTATCTTCAATGTATATTGCTTTCTCAGGTCGCAAACATTTTGAATTAAAAATTTTTACCAAATTAATTCCCGTGGCACTTCTTGGCTCAATGCTTGGGGTTTATGTTTTTATGCATTTTTCATCAAAAATATTATCAGCTTTCATGGGATTAATTTTATTTCTTTTGGCGCTAAGAATGATTTTTTTTGAAAAATATGAATTTCCAAAATTTATTAAAAACAAATTTTTAATAATAGGCGCAATATCACAAGGAGCCTTTGGAATAGGGGGTCCATTCGTAGTTAACGCTATTCGCAATGACTTCAAGTCGAAATCTTCTTTGCGCGCAACAATGGCGGTTTATTTTGTGTTTTGTAATATACTTAGAATTGCCCAAATGTCCTTCGCTAATAAATTAGAAATTGATTTTTTTATTGGAATTTCATGGACAATAATTCCGGTTTTCGTCGCAATTTATTTCGGTCATTTGATGCATTTAAAAATAAAAGATAGTGTTTTTAAAAATGGCGTCGCAGTCATAACTTTATTGGCTTCAATTAATTTTTTATTTAAGGCTTTAAAATAAATTTATTGACTAAATTTTTTGATTATTTAAAGTTATATTCATGAAAAAATCTAAAATTATAGCAACATTTTTAATCTGTTTATTTCTAGCGCTGAATTTTGCATCCATAAATTCAAATTCTGCGTATTTAGAACAGTTCGCTAATATTGAATTTGAATCCGAAATTGAAAGTGAAGCGGAAAAAAACAACAAATCCAAGTTAGACTATCTTGGCGAGGCGTTAAAAATTAATTTCTCTTTCAAAAGCTTTTTAAGCTTTAATTTTTCTACAAAATCTTCGTTCTGCCAAGATTTCATCTGCGAAGTTCCAACTTCTCCACCCAATAATTGCTAAAATAAATCACCTTATTTTTTAGTAATTATAATTTAAAATCATGCAAAATTTATTTAAAAATCTTCGACACGACTTGCCAGCAAGCGTTGTGGTGTTTTTTGTATCGTTACCTTTATGTCTTGGCGTCGCTTTGGCATCGGGCGCACCATTATTTTCTGGAATAATTTCTGGCGTAATTGGTGGAATTGTTGCCGGTGCATTAAGCGGTTCTCAACTTGGCGTCAGTGGTCCGGCGGCAGGTTTGGCGGTAATCGTCTTTGGCTATATTGCCACAATCGGTTCTTATCAAGGATTCTTGGTGGCGGTTTGTATCGCTGGCGTTTTACAAATTATTATGGGCTATTTACGACTCGGCTCAATTGCATATTATTTCCCATCTTCAGTAATTAAGGGAATGCTTGTCGGCATTGGCTTAATGATTATTATTAAGCAAATTCCTCACGCCCTTGGCTATGATAATTCTGTCGCAACCGATTTTGAAGAATTTATTGATAAGGGCGCAATAACAACTTTACAAGAAACTATCAATAATATTACTCCGATTGCCATGTTGATTTCTTTGATTTCGATCACAATTTTAATATTTTGGGATAATTTTTTGACGAATAAATACAAAATATTTAAACTAATTCAAGGTCCTTTGGTTGTGGTGTTTCTTGGAATTGTAATGAGTAATTTTGTTGATTTAGCCGATCATCAAATCGTACAAATTCCAGTCTCAGAAAATATTGGTAATTTTTTAAATAATTTTATTTTTCCGGATTTCGAAATGTTGCGCAATCCACAAATTTATTTAATGGGTGCGGTGCTAGCAATTGTTGCAAGTATCGAAACTTTATTATGCGTTGAAGCGACCGATAAACTTGATAATTTAAAACGAATCACCCCAACTAATCGTGAACTTAAAGCACAAGGTTTTGGTAATTTGGTTTCGGGATTAATTGGTGGATTGCCAATCACTCAAGTAATTATAAGAAGTAGCGCTAATATTTCCTTCGGAGCCAAAAGTAAAAATTCGACAATTTTTCATGGAATTTTATTATTGATTTGCGCCATCGCAATTCCCAATATTTTAAATATGATTCCATATGCTAGCTTGGCCTGCATTCTTCTTGTTATAGGTTATAAACTGGCTAATCCAAAAATATTTATCAAAGTTTTTAAGTTAGGACATGAGCAATTCATACCTTTTTTAATTACGATTATTGGCATGCTGGTATTTGATTTATTGAAGGGCATACTTCTTGGGATGTTGGTTTCGATAATTTTTATTTTGATTAATAATTTTAAAAATTCTTACGAAAATATCGTCGATAATAAACATAAAAATTCACACATAATTACTTTAGCCGAAGAAGTTTCTTTCCTGAATAAGGGCGCTATTTTGCAACTTCTAAAGTCTATTCCTGAAAATTCTGATGTGATAATTGATGGCTCGAAATCAAAAATTATTGATTTCGATGTTTATGAAATTTTAAGAGATTTTCAAGTCAACGCTAAATCCAAAAATATTCATCTCACCTTGAAAGGTATAACAATTAATAAAATATAATTTATGGTTACTTTAACAAAAAAAATACGCGATGGAATTACGCCAGAGAATGCTCTGCAAATGATTAAAGATGGCAATCATCGTTTCGTTACTAATCTAAAAATGAATCGCAATTTATTACAACAAGTTAACGATACTTCCGACGAACAATATCCGTTTGCTTTTATTCTAAGTTGCATCGACTCAAGAACTTCGGCGGAATTAATTTTCGACCAAGGTCTCGGTGATATTTTTTCATGTCGAATTGCCGGAAATATTCTCAATGAAGATATTCTTGGAAGTATGGAATTTGCTTGCAAAGTGGCTGGTGCAAAATTGGTAATGGTTCTTGGACATAGCGAATGCGGTGCTATAAAAGGCGCTTGTAATAATGTTAAAATGGGTAATCTAACGGGTTTATTGAAAAAAATTCAAGTCGTGGTCAAGAAGGTTTCTAAGATTGGGCAAGTAAGTGTGAAGTCTCAGGATTTTGTTGAATTGGTTTCAAAAGAAAATGTTAAAAATGTTTTAAAAAACATTCCCAAGAAAAGTAAAATAATTCGCGATTTGATAAAAGATAAAAAAATCATTATTGTTGGCGCAATGTATGATATTTCTAGCGGAAAAGTGGATTTTTATTAGAATTTTTAAAATAAATTTATAAAAATTATTTTTGTTGTTTTTAGAAATTTTTACAAATAAATTTAAAAGAACTTTTTAAAATATTTTTTATAAATGAAATTCAAAATTTTCTTAAACACATTTTTATTTGCGGTATCATTTTTAGCCTTTTCATGCGCTCAAATATCCAATAAGCAAATTCTTGAAACCTTAGAGCCTGAATTGAAGTCTAAAGGTGGATATGAATCTTATTTAGCTTTAGAATATCTCGATTTTTCAAGAAGATTAGTGTTGGTTAAAGATTTAAAAGCCTCCGAACATTTTGCTAAAAAGGGGCTTAATATAATCAACGGAGTCAGTTATGTTCCCGAAAATCCTTTAGAATGGAAGGCTGACAAATCAAGAATTGAAGAGTTAATTTTAGTGCAAAAAGAACTCGAAATTCTTCTCAATAATCAAACTTTAATTTATCAAATGCCCATTCAAATGGCGCATTTATCATATCTTTACGATTGCTGGGCTTCAAAGGAGTCGAAGGCGATTTTTATGGCCGATGAATTATCGCATTGTCGAGTAAATTTTGGAAAATTAATTGATGAAATGGAAATTTATCTCGAGGAGAGTAAAATGAATAAAATTCCTGATGTTAAAATTGTTGAGCCTGAATTTTCAAGGTTTGAAATTATTTTTGATGCCGAAAATTATCTTCTAAGCGATAAGGCGAATAAAGCCATGATTGAAATTATGGATTATTTAAACTCGCTAAGAGGCAAATTTAGAATTTTGATTACCGCCAATCCAGACAACGCCATAAAGATCTCGCAGAATAAAGCGCTAATCATAAATCGTATTAATGTTGTTAAAAATTATTTAATAAAAAATGGTGTTGACGAAAATTCAATTGAAGAGCGCATTGAAAGCGAAGATTTTCCCGACATTATTGCCAGCGAAGATATAAAAAATCAAATTAATCGTTCGGTGGGAATCTATGTTTTAAGGGGGCAGGGAGACTTTAAGCCTTATCCATTACCTCTTTTACAAAATTTGCTTTACAAGGCGCAAATTGAAAAGGCGCGAAGTGAACAAGGTCTAGCTAATTGATAATAAAATATGGAAATAAAATTACAAAAATACAATAAAATCGTTATAAAAATTGGTTCTTCCCTGCTTGTGGAAGAAGGTTTGGTGCGAGATAAATGGCTCGAAAATTTATCACAAAATATCGCTAAAATAATTGACGAAAAAACTACCATCGTAATTGTGAGTTCGGGTGCGGTCGCTTTGGGTAGAAATATTTTAAACATTAAAAATAAAAAACTTACTTTGCAAGAAAAGCAAGCCTGCGCTTCGGTTGGGCAAATTGAATTGATGAGTCTTTACAAAAATTATTTTGCAAAATTAAATTTGAATGTGGCGCAAATTCTTCTAACGGCTTCAGATTGTAATTCGCGCGAACGATATTTAAATTGCAAAAATACTATCGAAACTTTGCTCGAAAAAAAAATAATTCCAATCATTAATGAAAATGATTCGGTGGCGGTTGATGAAATAAAAATTGGCGATAATGATCGTCTTTCGGCCCGCGTTGCGCAAATGATTGAAGCCGATTTAATGATTTTATTTTCCGACATTGATGGATTATATAATGACAATCCCAAAATCAATAAAGATGCGCAATTTATTCCACAAGTTGAAAAGATAAATAAGGATATTGAGAAAATGGCGCGTGGTGCGGTTTCAGAAGTTGGAACGGGCGGAATGATTACCAAAATTTTGGCCGCAAAAATGGCAATTTCTTCAAATTGCGCAACAATAATTACTAGTGGAATTGAACAAGATGCCTTAAAAAAATTAATTTCTGGTAATAAAAAATATACAATTTTTACCAGCAATAAATCGGCGAATAAATCTTCAAAGCACACTTCGCGTGCCAAAAAAAATTGGCTTTCGGGCTTCGTAAACGCTAGTGGCTCAATTATTGTTAATGAAAAAGCCAGCGAAACTTTAAAGAGTAAAAAAGTAAGTTTGTTGGCGGTCGGAGCGGTCGCGGTGCGCGGAAAATTCGCCAAAGGTGACGCAGTTTTTATTAAAGATGAAAATCTTAATCACATTGCCAGCGGAATCAGCAACTACAACAGCGAAGATGTCAAAAAAATTTTACAAAAAAACTCAAGTGAAATCAAAAAAATTCTCGGAAATTCAGCAAAATCTGAGTTAATTCACATCGACAATCTCTTCATAATTCAATCTTAAAATAAATTTGATTTGTTAAAAAATTATTAATAAAATTTATAGAGAAATATATTTTTAATTTAAAATTCTCCACTATGAATAATGAAAATATCGAGCGCTCAACCTTCGCTTGCGCAAATTATATAATTGAAAATTTGCATAAAAGAAATATCGATGATTTAACAAATCTTAAATTACAAAAACTACTTTACTTTGCTTACGGAGTGCACTTATCGCTTTTCAATGAAAAATTATTTGAAGGCGAGATCCAAGCTTGGAAGCATGGTCCAGTTATCCCCTTGGTTTATCATGAATTTAAAGATTGTGGAAAAAATCCGATAACTCCCAATTCACTAGCTAGAATTGTGATTGATTTTTCTGATGAACTTGAAGTGCCGAGAATAGACAAAGAAAAACAAGAAAATAAAGCTAAAAGTTTATTCATTGCTTACGCTACTTATGGCGAGAAAAATGCTTGGGAATTAGTTGAGATTCTTCACAATGGGGAGAGGGCGGCGTGGAAGAAGCATTATGATGAAAATAAAAAAGGTAAAGTTATCCCAGATGAAGATATTTTAGTCGAATTTGAAAAAAGGATTGATGAGATAGCAACTTTCATTTTAGGCTAAATCAAAATGGCAAATAAAAATCAATTAAAAAACAGCCCTTTAAAAACCATTGAAGAAAATAACAAAAAAATATAAAACTTCGACAAAATGAGATTGATTCAATTAAGCATGAATCTAAAAAAGTCTGGATTAAAATTTATAGCAACCCGTTAACATATATTTTTATATTGGCATTTATTATCGCTTGGAAATATTACGGTAGCCTCAAAGAGGCTACGGGGAATAGCGCTATTTGGCTCCTTGAATATTTTATGCTTCAAGCTTACGAATCGATGAGAAATAAAAAATAATTTTAAAAAATATCAAGATTTTTACTAAAGATTAGCGTTTAAAAAAAGTGGTTTTTTTAATTCTCAATTGGGCGGGGGCAATTCCTACGAAATCTCGATAAGAAAAATTATTTTTCTGTAAAAAATCAAAAATTTTTTTATAATTTGGACGCTCTGAGTCATCTAAAATCAAGTATCCGTCATTTTTTATTGTCTCAAAAGAATTTTTTACACACTCAAATCTTTTTAATGAATCAACGATTACAAAATCGAATTTTAGATGATTTTTTTGCGAATAATTTTTAGCAAAATTTTGATATTCTTCGCGATCAAGAGCGTCTTCCATCAAAAAAATTTCGCAATTTGCGTTAGAAAAATAATTTTTTTCTAACAAAAAATCGCCAGAATTTTTTAGGCTTGAAGTGATGATTTCGAACCATCGCCGATTACTTTCAAGACTTATAACTTTCTTAACTTTTGAAGCAAAAAATAAAGTCGAAGCTCCGCATCCAAATTCAAAAATAGTATGATTTTTAGTTAAGTTTGTTTTTAAAAATTCAATCGCTTCAAATACATACCAAGGAATTGGAAGGTTGTTTTCATCTACAGTAAAGCCTAATCTTGAGGAGTTTATCCAACTTTCTTTATATAAATTAAATTGAATTTTTGTTAAATTAAAATCATCATTTACCATAAACTACAGTGCACCTTTTACTGTAAAGAAAATAATTTTTGTTATATTTGTCGATTGCATAAATATTTTTAATATTGCCGTTTTTAATGGCAGCTATAACGGATTGATCTCCCGATAATTTTATGGCGGTTTCACCAATGTAGGGAATTGTGAAGCCCCCAAATAAATTCTTGCTACAGGCTTCACCTTTTTTTATTTTAGAGAGGGGGCCTAACATAATTTTTCCTCGGTGACTATATTCTGTAGAGTAATTTTGGCATGAAAAAATTAGAAGAAACACGGAAAAAATAGCGTTTTTTTTAATTTTTTTGAAATATAAATTCATGATTTTAATTTCTAAATTTATTGGCGCTATCCTCGATGTAACATTTATCGAGCGATTTATAGAATTTTTTTAATGAAATTTTAGAATTTTTATTATTAATAAACTGAACGAAAGCCGTGGTAATTTTACTATGTTCAATTGAGCTATTTTCTAGGCTATAAACCGGCATAATCCACTTACGATTCAAATTAAACTGCATATTGCTGGCTTCTCTTAAATCAAGTCTGTAGGGGTTTTTGATGTTGTCGGCAATTAATGAAAATTTTATATCTTTAGAAAATTTCATATTACCAAAAATAGTTTCAGCATTGCTGACATTTAAAACTATTTCGCTTTGAATTAAATCGGGGCGATAAATTTTTTGTGGTTTAAATATTTTTAAAACTTCGGGCGGGGCGATTGTTATCGAAGAATCATTGATGTTTACTAAGCTAAAAAAACCTTGAGAATATTTTGAAGAATATAGATAAGGGGTTAGTGTAAAATCCGATTCGTTGGAAATCATTATGTTTGTTAAATCAACATCTTTATAGCCTCTCAAATCAACGGCAATGTACTCAGAATTCTTTGGGGCGTTTTTGATAGCATTGACAATTTTTGAAAAAACACTTTCGTCTTCAAGAGATGATACCGAAGGAAGCTTAATATTTTTGCGACGCTTTAACTCTTTTTTAGAAAGTTCTTTAAATAAGTTTAATCTTGAATCGATTTCTTGTTTTGAGTTATTGCAATCAGTCTTTTTGAATCTATCACCTAAGTTATTATACGAACATGACTGGATTATTAAAGAAATGAATATGAGGGTAAATAATTTTTTAGAAATCATATTTATAATTTTTTTCCTTATAATCTCTATTAAATAAACATAAATTCAATTAAAAAATATCAAATATAATTTTGGGCAATAAAAAAGAGTGATTTTGGGACAATTTTTATCGTCTCAATATCACTCTTAAAAATTTAGTATTTTTTATTTAGTCAGCTAATTCGATGAATTCAACAGATTCCTTACCCTTTCTAACAGTTAAAGTGTAATTAACTTTTTGATTTTCGTTTAAGTTTTTGATACCTGCTTTTTCAAGAGCACTGATGTGAACAAAAACATCTTTATCAGCGCCATCTGGCTTGATAAAACCGAAACCTTTTGTGTAATTAAACCATTTAACTTTTCCTGAAAACTTTTCCATGATATTATTATTTATTATTATTAAAATTTAAGAGAGTGAAGATTAAATTTCACTCTTTCAAATAGAAAGCCTATTACTATAAAATCAAAAAGAAACACTTATTTTGATTTTATTAGATATTTTTTTAAAGTGCTAAAAATTGGTATTTTTTCTAGGCTTAAAATTTGGATTAAAATTCTTTTTCGGACCGCTAGATTTTGAAAAAGGTTTTTTAGCAAAATTGCTTCGAGGCTTTCTATTTCCAGAGAATCCTTCATCTTCTTTTTTCATAAATCCACCAAAGATTTTCTTTAAAAAACCGTTGCTGTCGCGTTGATTTCCATCTCTTTCTCTATCGTCAAATTTTCTTGGACCTTTTGAGAATCTTGATGCGCCATCTTCACGAGGTTTACTTCTGTCGAATGGATTAGTTCTAGGGCGTGATTCACCATCGCGTCTTTGAGTGTTGCCGATATCGTCTTTGGAAGTGTTGCCATCGCGCTCTTTTCTTTCGAAATTTCCGCGAGGTCTTTCGGATGAATCTTCGCGACGACCAAAGTTACCACGAGGTCTATCGGATGAATCTTCACGACGACCAAAGTTACCACGAGGTCTATCGGATGAATCTTCACGACGACCAAAATTTCCGCGAGGTCTATCTGCCGAATCTTCACGACGACCAAAATTACCGCGAGGTCTTTCGGTTGATTCTTCACCGCGTTTTTGAGCATGAATTCTGCGACCTACTGGTGCTCTTTCGCGACGCTCGTCGGCTACTCCTTCGCCACCTTTATTTTCACGATGCTTAACTGGACTTCTACCAATTTTAACACCAAAAATGCCTTTGTTAGCTGATTCCTCAACATTTTCAAAATCACCCGAAGCTTCGACGGGGATTTTCATGCCGATGGTTTTTTCAATTGAGCGTAAAGCCTTCAATTCTGAAGTATCGCACAATGAAATCGCCATACCTTCGCGACCAGCGCGAGCGGTTCTGCCGATACGATGTACGTAATTTTCAATATCGCGAGGTAAATCAAAATTTAATACAACCGAAATGTCGGCGATGTCGATTCCTCGAGCCGCAATGTCGGTGGCAATCAAAATGTTAACGCGCTTAGATCTGAAATCATTCAAAGCTTTTTCGCGAGCGTTTTGTGATTTATTGCCATGTAAAACAGCATTCTTAAAGCCAAGAGTTTCAAGGCTTTGAGCAAGGCGATTTGCATTATGCTTCATTTGACAAAATATCAAAACTGAACCAGTTTGGTGATTTTTTAAAATATTGTTTAGAATATTGATTTTGTTGGTTCGCGAAGTAATGTAAACCTTTTGTTGAATTTTCTCAACAGTAGTTGATTGAGGAGTTATCTCAACTTTAACGGGATGTTTTAAAATTTTATGAACAAGAGTCTCAATTGCTGGTGGCATTGTTGCCGAGAACAATAAACTTTGTCTTTCTTTGGGTAGATAATCCATAATTCTTTTAACATCGTCAAAGAAGCCTAAATCAAGCATGCGATCGGCTTCATCAAGTACTAAAATTTTAAGTTTTGAGTAATCGACATATTTTTGCTTAGTCAAATCAAGTAATCTTCCTGGAGTTGCAATTAGAATGTCAACACCACTTCTTAAAGATTTAATTTGATGAACTTCGCTTACTCCGCCGAAAACGGTGGCGCAAGTTATATGTGAATTTTTGCCGTAAACTTTAATGTTGTCGGCAATTTGCGTGGCTAATTCTCTAGTCGGTGTAAGGATTAACACCGAAATTTGATTTGGCGAATTTTTTTGATGGTTTTCGCTTAAATTGTGAATAATTGGCAAAGCGAAAGCGCCAGTTTTTCCAGTTCCAGTTTGAGCGATTCCAAGGAAATCCTTGCCCTCAAGAATATGTGGAATTGCTTGAAGTTGAATTGGAGTTGGATGTGTGTAGCCTTTTTTTTCAAGGGCAGAAATTATATTTTCGTTTAATTTTAGTGATTTGAAATCAGTCATGAGTAGTTTAATTATTTTTATAAAATAAAGCCTAGAGAAGACAAATAGCGATCAAAAAAACTCGTTTATGAATTAATGATGAAATGCTCAAATAAAGATGTGAAATTTGCGTAAATTAATTATACCAAATGTTTGAATTGGATTGACATTTTTGCCAAGCCGATATCTGATTTTGTTAGCTAAAATGATGTTTTTTAAGCTAAATTTTGGTACTACAAGAGATCGTTATTTGTATTTTCAATAAATCGATTCTAAAATTTTATATTTGAAAAAATTCAAACAAAATGGTGAAAAGATTTATACTTCGTTATTTACATTTTAATCGCTATTTTCTAATTAGCTAGCTAAAATTTACAAAAATTAAAAAACAGCTTTAGAATAATTTTAATAAAGTTTTATTTAGAAAATATTTTAAATAATTTTTTTGGTAAAAAAATAAACAATATTGATTGATGATTAATGAGTATATTAATGATATTGAATCATTAAAAAAACAAAATTTATATAGAAAACTTAGCGATAGCGAGGCTTTGTCGAGCAATGTCGTTAGAAAAAATAACCAAAATTTAATCTCATTTGCTTGCAATGATTATCTGGGTTTATCGCATAATTTGGCGCTAAAAAAATCGGCAATTTCGGCAATTAAAAAATATGGGGTTGGAGCTAGAGCCTCAAGATATATTACCGGCAATAATATTTTTTATGGAAAGCTCGAAAAAGCTCTCGCCAAATTTTATAAAAATGACGATTCTGTGGTTTTTGCATCGGGATATTCTTGTGCGATTGGAGTTGTTAAAGCCTTGGTGGGCGAGGGCGATTTGATTATTGCCGATAAATTAATTCACGCTTGTTTAATTGATGGAGCGCAATTATCGCAAGCAAAATTTATCAGATTTAATCACAATAATATCGAACATTGTTTACAAATTTTACAAGAAAATCGTCATCAATATAAAAAATGTTTAATCCTTACCGAGACAATATTTTCAATGGATGGTGATGTTGGAAAAATTGCCGAATTACTTAATCTTGCCAATCAATTTGATGCTATTTTATTATCCGATGATGCTCATGGTTTGGGACAAAATATTTTACCGCATTCGCGACATTTGCAAATGGGAACTTTATCTAAAGCCTTGGGAGGTCTGGGTGGATTTGTGGTCGGTGATAAAATTTTAATCGAATATTTGCGACAATTTGCGCGCTCGGCAATTTATTCAACAGCGCTTCCGCCAGCGATTTTAGCCTCTTCATTACAAGCATTAAAAATTATTTCTAGAAAAAATTTAGCACAAAAATCTGTAGAAAATGCACAATATTTTTGTCAATTAATGAACTTACCCAAGCCCGAATCTTCGATTGTTATTATTATAATTGGCGAGAGTAAAAAAGTTGTCGATATCGCCAAAAAAGTTGCCGAAAAGGGTTTTTTGATTGCCTCGATCCGCCCACCAACGGTGCCAAAAAATCAAGCAAGATTGCGATTAACTTTTAGCGCCTCGCATCGTAAAAATGATATAAAAAAATTGGTAAAAGTTTTAAAAATAATTTTGGAATATAAATTGCTGTAAAGAAGCATAATTGAGATTTTTTGGTATAAGTTTATATAATTATAAAGTGTGAATTAATAAAATAAATATTTAAAGATTATGTGACAAATAGAAAACCTTCTTATGAATTTGAATTTGATAATAATAAAATTACTTTAAGTGTTGATAAAATAATTGATTTTCTTGACGGAAAAAAAACAAATAATTTATTTGGGTTACCTTTTGTTTTATGTAGATCGAACGATTCAGAATATAAATCATTAAAAAGACGATTAAATGATTCTCAAAAAGAAAAGCTTGAATCATCTTTTGATAGAGCAAAAAATTGTAGTCCGCATCCTTGTGCTTCTTTGGTAATTCAGGTCTCGCCACCACCTAAACAAATACGCCACCCTCCTCATTAATTTGGAATTTTTTACCAAAACATAAGCGATTTATTATATTATAATAACTTGAATTTAATTCGGCACTCTTTCACTACTTGCTTGTGGTTGAGAAATTTTAGTAAAGCTTTTTAGGTCGATGCTTGGTAGTTCTTCATGATGGTCTGGGTCAGAGTTATTTTTTAGCCATTCCCTTACTTTACTTTTCCATTCCTCTGTTTTTTTGATGTAGCTATGGCGCAAACTTTATCTTTAACTTGTTTTCTTAGAGTGGCAAGTTCAGTTTCATCAAGATCCACCCCTTTTTTCTACTAGAAGTTCGAAAATTTTAGTGTTGCCATATTTAGTTGCAATTTGAAAAGCGTTGCGTTCTCCACCCCATTTATTTTTAAATTTAGGATTAGCTCCCATCTCTAGTAATTCTTTGATTTTTTCACAATCGTTATGAATGGAGCAAAGTTGAAGCGCAAGATCAATATTATATTTCTTTAAAATTTTGACCACTTCATCATTTTTATTTTCAAGGGCTAGATCAAGAGGAGATTCTTTTTGATTATCTAGAAGAGGATTAACTCCTTCATCTCTTAGATCTTTAATTTGCTGAACCATGCCCCGCGAGGCAACAAAATGAAGAGCATTTCTGCCATCTGGGCCTGGCTTATTAAGATCTTGGAATAATAGCTGGCATAATTTATCAGGATATTTTAAATATTCACAAGAAATCAGCAAGATGATTTAAACAACAAATGCCCTAGGGGGTCTTCACAGGCAGATCCACAAGGTTCTAAGACCACAAGGGTTCTTTTACCAGCCAATTTGTACTTGAGAAATTGATTTATTTTGCAATTAAAAATATTAGTAAAAAATGGCAGATGGCAGTTCCAAGCTGGAGTTTGATTATTGGACAATTGGATATATTTTTTACAGATAGGCTGAAATTGTATTTAGCCTAGGAAAAGGATTTGACGCGGAATTTAGGACGCTTCCGATTTCGAAATAAGCTTAAAAAAATACTGTTGCTTTAGATATTAATATAAAATACTGTTGCTTTAGATATTAATATAAAATACTTTGATTGTAATTTAAAAAAAATATATAAAACTTATGGCATCGGGAATTTTTGGAATTTTTAAAAATGGATTTACTAGAGTTAAAAATCTTTTTTTACAACCAGAAACACAAGAACAACAACCACCACAACAACAACCACAACCACAACAACAACCACAACAACAGCAACCACCACAACCACCACAGCCACCACAACCACAACCACAACAACCACCACAACAACCACCACAACAACAACCACAACAAAGAGAGGAGCAACTACTAAAGCAACGAATACTACAACGAGAGCAACTAACACTACAAATGCTACAACAAGAACAAAAACAACAACAACTACGAAATCGACAACGACAACTAATCGAACTAGAAAAATCAAAAGAAACACGTGAAGAACTACAAAAACTAAAACCAGTACTACTACAACGACTACAACAACGACTACAACAACGACTAGAACAGCAACGACAACTACTACGAGACCAAAAACAACGAATAGAAGAAAACCTACAACAACTAAAACTACAAGAACAAGAACAAGAACAAGAACAAGAACAAGAACAACCAAAACTACAAAAACAAAAACAACAAAAAAAATCTCATGTTAGTTTTAATGAAGTTCATATGGGGCCAGCTCTTAAAGCTGAAGCTAAAGCTGAAGCTGAAGCTAAAGCTGAAGCTAAAGCTGAAGATAAAGTAGAAGATAAAGTAGAAGATAAAGTAGAAGATAAAGTAGAAAAATCTGACAAAAATGAGAATTACTTTAATGATGTCCTTACTCCAGTATCAAACTTTTTCTATAGTTTTTTCCAACCAGCTGACAACAAGCAAACCACAGAAGTAGAAAATTTAGAGAAAAAACCTACTGAACAACAACCAGTCGAAACAAGTAAAGATGAAAAACTAGAACAACAGGAAACCAAGAGAATGACCGCAGCAGAAATTAGAGAAGATCTTGTGAGTCAAGGTTTTGTTCCTATGAATGAGCCTACAACAAAAAAAAAGCCAACAACCCCCCCATTGAGATGCCCCACCACCTCCAACAATTGCAATGAACCTCACCATCATGCCTCCTTGGAAAAAAAGGGTAGCAATCGTCGCAAACGTAAAAATGTTGGAAGAAAACAACCCTTCCAATCGGGATGCCACCTCCAAGAGGTAATCACATACCCACAAAAATTCCTTACCGCCTCAAATGAAGTATATGCACAGGAAAGATGGAATGACGCTAAGTCTATGGTTAGTAATAAATGGAATGACGCTAAGTCTATGGTTAGTAATAATATGAAACAGAATCTTAGTAAACTTACAGAAAGTGTAGGTGAAAAAATGCAAAATGCTGGTTTGAAAGAAAGTAAATATGCCGAAGAATTAGAATTCCAAGAACGTATAATAATGGGAAAGCGGGAAGTTGAATATTGGAAAAAAAAGAGGCAATGGGAGAGTGATCAAAAGAAAGAAGAATATTATTCCGAAGCAGTTACAGCAGTAGATGAGGAAGCCAAAAGAAGGGTAGTTGAACTCTTAACAAATTCAGCCCCTAAAAAAGCACCTAACCGAACAACAATAACACTTCACGAAACAAAAGTAGACCGACGACCTAGGGGATCATATAGCAAAAAGGAACATGAAATGCATGATGAGCGTAATAGACCAAAACCGAGAAATCTACCACCTTCTAAGACGGGGGGGAGGTAATAATGCGCCAACCCGATAAAAAATACAAACAATAAAAAAACACCTTATAGTTGAAGATAAACTAAACACAATATTAAAAATTAAATAAATTACCTTAAATATAAAATCCACTAAACTTTTTTAAATATTTCGTTATAAATCTCAGTTGCGCTCGTTAAAAAAATTTGTAATTTTATTAATTGAAAATTTTTTATAGAATTATATCACAAAGCGATATTGCCATTTTCAATTTTTAAACTAAATTCAAAAAAAATTAATTTACATCGCGCTTCGCAATCACGCAACCTACTCACTGTCCAAAGGTGCGATTAAAATTGCTGATTTAATTGAGAAAGCTAAATCCTTGAAAATTCTACAGCATCAAGAAAAGCTATACTAAACTTGGATTTATTGTAAGGAAAAATAGAGGAAATTTATAGATTTTATCCACAAAATTTTTAACTGTTAAAAAAATAATTTGTTTATTTTTTTTACGCGAAGTAACTTTGGTATTAGGTAATTTAAATAAATTAAAAATTTTTAACATGAAAAATATTTTAAAATTTTATATTTTTGCCACAGCGTCTTATCTTACTCTTTCAAGCAATTCATTCGCTCAAAGTGAAAAAGAACCAATCGCGAAATATGTCAAAAAACAAGATGCTAAAATCATTAATAATGATGCTAAAGAAGATGCTAAAGAAGATGTTAAAGTTAGGGGTAAATTTTATTTAGGATTCGACACCTCATTTCAAAAAGCTATATTGGGCGGACGCTCAAAAAATCCCAATGATTATTATGAACCACTGACTTATGCGATGGCTGTATTCGCTGGTTATGACAATAAAGATTTTTTTAAAATCGAGGGTTTATATTCAAAATCAAATGAAAGAAAAGAGATTGTAAGCGCTAATAATCTGTCAAGTTTTGAATTGAGGACGAAGACTTTGGGCGTCGATTTTAAGCCTTATTTAAATTTTGATAAAGCGTCGCAGGGCTTGCTTTATTTAATTTTTGGTTTGAATTACAATCGGATAGATGCTATCGAAATTAACCGCACCAAAAATTCTGGAAGTTTAGTGGATAAAGTTACTGGAAATAATGCCAATGTAAATAAGATTGTTCCAGTTTTTGGATTTGGTGTCGAATATTTATTTTATAAAAATTTTGTTTTACGATTTCAATATAAACGCAATTTTGTTGATGCTAAAATAAGAAATTCGGAAGTCCTTAATGAGATCAAGGTGATTGAGAATCTAAGTGTCGGAGTAAGTCACTCTTTTTAAAAATTACTAATTTTTTTAAATTTTATTTTTTTATAAAAAACAAGAGCAATAACCAAAAACACACAAATAACAATAAGAAATAATGAAAGTTCTTTGATGTGCTTAACAATTAATTCATGATTTTCGCCGATTAAATAACCGCTAAAAGATAAAATCGAAGTCCAAATTGTTGCGCCAAGCGAAGTATAAAATAAAAATAATTTGAAATCCATTTTGGCAAGACCGGCGGGCAATGAAATAAAGTGACGAAATCCGGGCAGAAGCCTGCCGATGAAGACCGAAATCGTGCCATATTTTTTAAAAAATACTTCGATTTTAATAATCGTTTCGGGTTTAATAAAAAAATATTTGCCGATTTTTAAAATAATTTTGCGTCCCAAAGTTAAGGCGAGATAATAACTAAAAACTGCGCCGGCGATATTGCCAATTGTGCCAACCAAAGTTGCGATGTAAATATTCATAGTGCCTTTGGCGCTAGCAATTCCAGCGGGAATCATAATTATTTCACTTGGAATTGGCACGATTGTGCTTTCCAAAAACATGCCGATAAAAATTCCCAAATAGCCGATTTTATTAATGAAAACAACAATATAGTCGATGAAATTATGAATGAAATCGTGCATTTTTTTAAAAAATCTAATTAATATTTAAGAGAATTGATTGATAAATTTTTTAATATCATTTGGATTTTGACGCGCAACTCTTTTGGCCTCAATAATCGAGCGAATTTTTTGATAAGAACTATTTAAGTCATCATTAACTACCGTAAAATCATATTCTTCATAATGACTAATTTCGTTGCGAGCTTCGTGCATGCGGGCTTGAACGATTTCTTCGGGGTCTTGTGCTCGAGCGCGAAGTCTTCTTTCGAGTTCTTGAATTGACGGTGGTAAAATAAAAATTGAAACAATTTGGTCGGTAGAAAATTTTTCTTTAATTTGTCTAGCCCCTTGCCAATCAATGTCGAAAAGCACGCAATGACCGTTATTTAAAGCGTCATCAACTGATTTTTTTGGAGTTCCGTAAAAATTATCAAAAACTTCGGCGCTTTCCAAAAATTCTTGATTATTTTTCATTTGAATAAATTTTTCACGATTAACAAAGTGATAATGTTGACCGGCAATTTCTTGGGGGCGTTTTTTGCGAGTTGTGGCGGAAACCGAAAGTCGAATTAATGGATCATTTTGTACAATCATTTTGCACAAGGTTGATTTTCCAGCGCCAGAAGGCGATGAAATAATAATCAAAAATGGCAAATGATTGATGAACATTAAAAGTTTTTTTATTTAAAATAAATTATTCGCCGTCTCTAACGATAGAAATATCAGGCGCGTCAGGTGCTTTCATGCCTACAACGTGATAGCCAGCATCCACATGCAAAGTTTCTCCCGTAACTCCGCCTCCAAGACTTGAAAGTAAGAAAACTCCGGCACCGCCAACATCTTGAAGCGTGACGTTGCGACGAAGTGGCGCGTTATATTCATTCCATTTGAAAATTAAGCGGAAATCACCAATACCGCTAGCCGCCAAGGTTTTTACTGGACCGGCAGAAATAGCGTTGACACGAATATTGTCTTTACCCATATCCATCGCAAGATAACGAACACTTGCTTCGAGAGCTGCTTTGGCAACGCCCATAACATTGTAATGAGGCATAACTTTTTCGGCGCCATAATAACTTAAAGTGATGATGCTTCCACCGCCGGCATTAATCATTAATCTTTCAGCTTCTTTGGCAACTGCCACCAATGAAAATGCCGAGATGTTCATGGTATTAACAAAATTTTGTGGAGAAGTGTGGAGATATTTGCCACGAAGTTCTTCTTTGTCAGAGTAAGCGATAGCATGAACTAAAAAGTCCAGTTTGCCCCATTTTTCCTCAAGAACTTCAAAAACTTTTTTAACCGAATCAGCGTCAGTTACATCACAAGGTAAAACTATGCTAGAGCCAATTGAAGCCGCCAAGGGTTCAACGCGTTTTTGTAAAGCTTCGCCTTGAAAAGTAAAGGCTAGTTCAGCGCCAAATTTATGAGCTTCTTCGGCAATGCCCCAAGCTATGGACTTGTTATTGGCAACGCCCATAATTAAACCTTTTTTTCCTGCAAGAATTGTCATTTTTAAAAAAATTTTAGTTAATAAATTTAGTTATTGTAAAGCCAAGGAGTTATTTGACGGTTCTTCTCTTCGAAATCAGCAATTTTTTGTGATTTTTGTAGAGTCAAACCAATATCATCAAGCCCTTCAATTAAGCAATGTTTTTTAAAAGAATCGATTTCAAATTTATATATTTTCTCACCAGCTTTTACTTCTTGTTTTGGTAAATCTATAGTTACGGAATTATTCGGCGATTTAGAAAATTCAAGTAATTCATCGACTTCAGAATTTTTTAAAACTACCGGTAAAATGCCATTTTTAAAACAATTATTATAAAAAATATCAGCAAAAGATGGAGCAATAACGCATTGAATTCCAAAATCAAGAAGAGCCCATGGAGCGTGCTCACGACTTGATCCACAACCAAAATTATCGAGTGCGACTAAAATTTTAGCGTTTTTAAATTCAGGTTTGTTTAAAACAAAATTAGTGATTTCATTTTCATTTAAATCATAGCGCATTTCATGGAACAAATTTTTGCCAAGCCCAGTTCTCTTAATGGTTTTAAGAAATTGCTTTGGAATAATCATATCGGTATCGATATTGATTAAAGGCAGTCCAGCTATTATAGATTTAACAATATTAAATTTTTGCATTTTAAAATTTTTTTTTAAAATTATTTTGCCAACTTCGCTTAAAAAAACAAGGTTAATTTTTATTAATTTGATTTAAATCGGATTTGATCTGATTTTTTAGCTCCTCAATCGAGGAAAATTTTTTTTCATCGCGAATAAAATCTAAAAATTCAACACGAATTTTTTTGTGATATAAATTTTTAGAAAAGTTTAATAAATGCGTTTCAAAAAGTGGCTTTGAATCTTTATTATCAAAGGTCGGCTTAATTCCAAAATTAGTGATCGAGTTATAAAATTTATTCTCATCATAAATAAAGGTTTGAGTTTGGTAAACTCCAAATTTTGGTTTAATTAAATTAATTTTATGATTTATATTTGCGGTTTTATAACCAAGTTCTCCGGCGATTTTCTTGCCCTCAACCACGATGCCATCAATCGCAAAATTATGTCCCAAAATCTGATTTAAGGATTTTATTTCACCACTTTTTAAATATTGGCGCGCCAGCGAAGAAGAAATGGTAATTTCATTACTTTTTTTATCGAGAATTTTAATGGGATTTATTTCGTGTAAATCAAAATTATAACTTTCGAGAGTTTTAAAATTTCCTTCGCGACCCTTGCCAAAAGTGAAGTCGTAGCCAATAACCAATGATTTAACATTAAGTTTATTTATTAATATTTCTTCAACAAAACTAGTGGCAGTTAATGAACTTAATTTATTATTGAAAGGAATTATTATTAAATAATCTAAACTATATTTTTTAAGCAGATTTATTTTATTTGCAAGATTGGTAATGCGAAAATCGTGATTAAAATCATTTTTACTTTTGTTCAAAAAAGAAATTGGGTGCGGTTCAAAACTTAAAAGCGCCGAAGATAAATTATTTTTTTGTGCAATTTCTTGAGTTTTTTGAATAATTTTTTTATGCGCGAGATGAACTCCGTCAAAGTTCCCGATGGTTAGAGATAATTTTGGTAATTGATGATTGATTTGATTTAAATTACGAATTAAAATCATACTTTAATTTAAAGTTTTGAATAAATTTATACTATTTTTCATTTTAGAAATGATAAAAATAATGATTAAAAATTTAAGAAATTTTTCTCAAAAAATCGCTAATTTTGTAATTAAAAGCTTTTTTTGTTTGATTATTTTTGTTAATTTTGCACAAGCCGACGAGGTTTTGCAACATAATTCTTCAACAAATTTTCAACATGGGATTTCAATTTTTGGCGATTTAAAATATTCCAAAGATTTTAAAAATTTAGAATATGTTGATATCAAGGCCAAGAAGGGTGGCGAGGTTCATTTCGGAGTTGAGGGCGGATATAATTCATTTAATAGTTTTATTTTAAAAGGCATCGGTGCCCAAGGTTTATCATATCTTTACGATAGTTTGATGGAGGCAACCGACGATGAAATCGGTTCGCGTTATGGTTTGATTGCCAAAGAAGCAAAATTGAGTCAAAATCGCTTAATTCTCGAATTTAAATTGCGCGAAAATGCTTTTTTTCATGATGGCAAAAATATCACCGCCGATGATGTAATTTTTACTTTTAATAAATTGATTGCCGACGGCCATCCGTCTTACAAAATGAGTTTTCGCGATGTTAAAAATGTTGAAAAACTTGGAAAATTTCATGTAAAATTTAATTTTAAAAATAGTAATAATCGTAATTTGCCTTTGATTGTTGCTTCTTTGCCAATTTTGCCAAAACATTTTTATGAAAAAAACGATTTTTCAAAATCTTCTTTAACGATTCCAATTGGCTCTGGACCCTACAAAATAAAGGATTTTATTGCTAATCGTTATGTCGTTTACGAAAGAAATAAAAATTATTGGGGCGT
>Ga0209550_10000657_pt1 | contig 32892 bp, 27 predicted proteins | sample LauGreSuBDMM15SN_2_FD_187567 | JGI IMG/M metagenome (GOLD analysis project Ga0209550, IMG submission 187567) | Freshwater lake microbial communities from Lake Michigan, USA - Su13.BD.MM15.SN (SPAdes) (version 5) | ecosystem: Environmental > Aquatic > Freshwater > Lake | place: Lake Michigan... | reverse complement strand
GGTGCCTCGCAGGGAATCTTGAGCGTAAAGGCACTTCGATGAACACTCAGAATCCAGCATTTAGAGGAGCAGTAGACCTATCGGCGCTAGCCAACAAGGTGGTTCAAGAGAAGCTTGAGCAGAGCGGTGTGAAGGTGGAGAACACCAACTCACTGAGAGTTCCAGGATTCTCCGTTGAAGCAGAAGAAGGCGTAATCCGCCAGATTATTGAACTCTCTAGCGCGGTTCCAGTAGTAGTTTGTTTTTATTCACCAGCCGATGAGTCAAGCGTTTCTCTTGCGGAGAAACTAGACCGGTTAGTACTAGCAGCTGAAGGTCACTGGTTCTTAGCCAAAGTCAATGTTGTTTCCCAACAGAAAATGGCTGAAGCGTTTGGCGTTCTTGAGCCTGCAACGGTTGCGATGATTCTCGCTGGAGAACCGAAGCCATTATTCCAAGGTGATCAAGACGAGGATGACTTGGCTGTATTTATGGACAAGTTGGTTGAAGTTGCCAGGAGTCAAGGTATTAATGGTCAGCTAACAATCGGTGATGCCGCTCCTCAAGAACCAAAACTTAGTGCAGTTGAACAGGCAGCTCTTGATGCAATGGACACTGGTGATTTCAGCGCTGCTGTGAAAATCTATGAAGCAGAGCTACAAGCCAACCCTGGCAATGAACAGCTCAGTGAAAGATTGGCTCAGGTTCGTTTGGTTGAAAGAACTTACCAAGGTGATGTTGAAGTAGAACTAGGTATTGAACCTGAAAATCACATTGCCGCAATCAGGAAAGCTGATTTCTTCCTAGCTATAGGTGATGCGAATTCTGCTTTCAATCTGCTGTTGGATTGGTTTGATAAATCGAATGCAGAAGAGAGAGCAACTATCTCGAAACACCTGCTTGAGCTATTCGTAGTTGTCGGCAAGAATGACCCAAGTGTTATCTCAGCTCGTAAGTTATTAGCAGTAAAGATGTTCTAAAGTGAGAGTTTATTTAGATAACGCCGCAACAACTCCGATTAGACCGGAGGTGCTCGAGTGTTACATCGACACACTGAAGCTAATTGGTAATCCTTCTTCGGTTCACAGTTCAGGTCAGCAGGTTAGACAGGTCTTGGAAGAAGCCCGTGAGTCTCTTGCTAAATCTCTTGACTGTGACCGCAGCGAAGTTCTATTCACTTCAGGTGGAACAGAGAGCGACAACCTAGCCATCAAAGGTATCTACTGGCAAAGAAGAGATGAAGATGCCAACAGGAATGTTGTCATCAGTGCCGGAACAGAGCACCACGGTGTCATTGACCCAATTGAATGGCTTGAAACCCACGAAGGCGCAGAAGTTCACCTAGTTCCAGTTAACTTCGATGGAGAAATAGATCTTGCTTGGTTAGCAAAGTACTTAGAAGAAAACCACAGCAAAGTAGCTTTGGTTAGCTTGATGTGGGCTAACAACGAAACAGGCGTCGTAACAGATATCAAAGCCATCACTGCAATGGCTAACGCCTTTGGTATTCCAGTGCATTCAGATGCAGTTGCAGCCTTTGGCCATGTACAAACTAGTTTCAAAGAGTCTGGGTTGGCAGCGATGAGCATCTCAGCACATAAGCTCGGTGGCCCAGTTGGAATCGGTGCACTGATTGTTTCTAGAGCAACCAAGCTAGTCTCCATCATTCACGGTGGCGGTCAAGAGCGTGGCATGAGATCAGGAACCATGAACGCACCAGCTGCAAAGGCTTTTGCAATGGCTTCCGAGATTGCGGTTAGAACTCTTGATGAGGAACGAGCAAGACTTGCTGGCATAAAGAACAACCTGGTTGAGAGGGCTAAGACCATCAACTCAGCTTTAGTTCACACTGCTGAGAAGGCTGACACTCTTCCCAACATTGTTCACTTCACTCTTGCCGGAGGTTCAGGGGACTCTTTGCTCTTCCTGCTGGATCAAGATGGAATCTCAGTCTCAACTGGTTCTGCCTGTCAGGCTGGAGTCAACCGACCATCTCATGTTCTTATCGCTATGGGTAGGTCTGAAGACGAGGCTAAGGGTTGTTTGAGAATAACTCTGGGTCACGAGAGCACTGAATCAGATATTGAAGCTCTTCTAACTTCTCTTCCTAAAGCTATTGATGCCACGCTTAAGGCCGGTCTTAGTTAACAATGAGTGAGAATTAGAGCATGAAGGTATTAGCAGCAATGAGTGGTGGCGTTGACAGTGCTGTTGCTGCTGCACGCGCTGTTGAAGCAGGGCACGAAGTAGTTGGTGTTCACCTAGCTCTAAGTCGTATGCCTGGCACTCTTAGAACTGGTTCTAGAGGTTGCTGCACCATTGAAGACAGCATGGATGCTCAACGAGCAGCAAACCTAATTGGTATCCCTTACTACGTTTGGGACTTCAGCGAGAAGTTCAAAGCCGAAGTAGTTGATGATTTCATCAGTGAGTATCAGTCAGGTAGAACACCTAACCCTTGCATGAGATGTAATGAGCGAATCAAGTTCGCTGCTCTCCTAGAAAAAGCACTGGCTCTTGGCTTTGATGCTGTTTGCACAGGTCACTATGCAAGCCTTCTAACTGATGAAGAAGGAAACCTAGAGCTTCACAGATCTATGGCTTTAGCCAAAGACCAGAGTTACGTATTAGGCGTGCTAACTGCAGATCAACTAATGCATTCAATGTTCCCTATTGGTCATACTGCAAGTAAAGATGAGATCAGAGCAGAGGCAGCAGCTAGAGGATTATCAGTTGCAGCTAAGCCTGACTCGTACGACATCTGCTTCATTCCTGAAGGTGATACTCAAGACTGGCTAGCAGAACGATTGGGTAGCACTGCCGGTGACATCGTAGATATGGATGGCAATGTCCTAGGTAATCACCAAGGTGCTCACGGTTTCACAGTTGGTCAACGCAAGGGTCTTCAACTAGGTAAACCAGCAGCTGACGGTAAGCCTAGATATGTTTTGGCTGTTGATGTGAACAGCAACAAGGTAGTTGTTGGACCTCAGCAGGCTTTGGCAGTAGTTGAGCTAAGTGGCGATCGTTTCACCTGGTGTGGAAAGCCTAAGGACAATGCCGAAGAGTTCTTTGATGCACATGTGCAGGTCAGAGCGCACGGCGAGCAAGTTCCAGCAAAGGTGGCAGCAGTTGACGGTGCCCTAGTCATGAGACTGGAAGAGCCAATCCTTGGAGTTGCTCCTGGCCAGACAGCAGTTGTTTATCTAGGTACGAGAGTGCTAGCTCAGACCACAATTGATCGCACAGTCTCTGCAGTTGATGCCTTTTCCACAGGTTCGGCGAGTGCTGGCCCTGTCGGTCAGTAGCACTATTTAGGCTTGTTCAGTGCCCCAAAATCCCGCAGAGCGTATCGCTTACCTAGTTGATGAAATCAACAGGCATCGTCGCGCCTACTACCAGGAGAACACTGTCCTGATCAGTGATGCCGAGTATGACGCTCTCATGCAGGAACTTGAATTACTTGAGTCAAAGCATCCAGAGTTCATTACAGGAGATAGCCCAACTCAAATTGTCGGTGGTAATGCCAATGAGACCTTTGCTCCTGTTGAACACCTTGACCGTATGTGGAGCTTGGATAACGCGTTTGACGAAGAAGAACTAACTGCCTGGGCTAATCGTGTCGAAGCAGATAGCTTCCTGTGTGAACTAAAGATTGATGGCCTAGCTATCAACTTGAGATATGAAAACGGCAATTTAGTATCAGCTGCAACTAGAGGTGATGGAGTCGTTGGAGAAGATGTCACCAACAACGTAAAAACCATCAAGCAGATCCCACAGCAACTCAAAGGTAAAGACCACCCTAAGGTTGTTGAAATTAGAGGAGAGATATTCTTTGGTGTTGCTGACTTTGCAAAGCTAAACGAGGGTTTGGTCGCAGAAGGTAAAGCACCTTTTGCTAACCCTAGAAACTCTGCGAGTGGTTCGCTTAGACAAAAAGATTCGAGTGTCACAGCGAGCAGACCTTTGCAGATGCTGGTGCATGGTGTTGGAGCCTGGCCCGAGGCACCACTTAAGAACCAGAGTGAATTGTATGAACTGCTGAAGAGTTGGGGATTACCAACTTCAAACAAATACAAAGTGGTTTCAAGCGTTAAAGAGGTAGTTGAATACATCAACTCCTTCCAAGCGAAACGTCATGAACTCGAACATGAAATTGATGGCGTTGTAGTCAAAGTTGACTCGCTGCAGAAACAGCGCGACCTTGGATACACAGCTCGCGCACCTCGCTGGGCAGTTGCATACAAGTATCCACCTGAGCAGGTAAACACCAAGTTGTTAGACATCCGTGTATCTGTTGGTAGGACGGGAAGAGCAACACCTTACGCAGTGGTTGCTCCGGTAAAAGTCGCTGGATCAACAATTGAGTTTGCAACGCTTCACAATCAAGACGTAGTCAAGGCTAAAGGTGTTCTCATTGGCGACACTGTGGTGCTGAGAAAAGCTGGAGATGTAATCCCAGAGATTCTTGGTCCTGTCGTTGAACTTCGAACAGGTGCAGAGCGAGAGTTCGTCATGCCGTCTACTTGCCCTGACTGTGGCGCAAAGCTTGCTCCTTCATCTGAAGGAGATGTTGACCTCAGGTGTCAGAACTCAGAGCACTGCCCAGCCCAGCTTCGTGAACGTGTTGCATACATAGGTTCTAGGGGAGTGCTGGATATCGAAGCTCTCGGTTATGTCGCAGCTGTTGCGCTTACCCAACCGGTTGACCCGGCAACAACACCACTCAAATCCGAAGCGACCTTGTTTGATTTGACGATGGAACAGCTGCTACCTATTCGAGTCAAGGTGCTGGATCCAGACACAGGTCTTCCAAAATTAGATGAGAATGGCGAACCCAAGATTGTTGACTTCTTTAGGAAGAAGGGCAAGAAGGGGGACACCGAAGATGTCCCTGCTGAAGTTGCTATCAAACTTCTAAAGAATCTTGAAGAAGCCAAAACCAGGCCGCTTTGGAGAATCATCGTTGCCTTCTCAATCAGGCACGTTGGACCTGTTGCAGCAAGATCACTAGCAAGCCACTTCGGTTCAATAGATCGAATCTTTGGAGCAACCGAGGCTGAGCTTTCCGAGGTTGATGGTGTTGGGCCAATCCTTGCGAGATCTCTTCTGGACTGGATTGAGGTCGACTGGCACAAGAACCTAGTTGAGGCTTGGCGTAAGTCCGGAGTGCTTCTAGAGATTCCAGGACATGAGGGACCGGGTAAGAACCAAAGCGCTGATGGTGTGTTCTCAGGTTTGAGCATCGTCGTTACCGGAACTCTTGCCAACTACACCAGAGAACAAATTGAAGAGTTGATTATCTCTAACGGTGGTAAGGCAGCTTCAAGTGTTTCGAAGAATACAGCTTTTGTTGTTGCTGGTGCTAACGCGGGTTCAAAACTAGCTAAAGCAGAGTCTCTGAATGTTCCTGTAATAACAGAAGAAGAGTTTGCGCAGAAACTACTTGTTTGAGTCGTCAACCTCTGAGTTGTCGAAATTAACCATGCTCTCAGTCGACATTAGCTTGTCCATTGTTGCTAAGAACTCAGTAACCTGATCTCTTTCATCACTCAAACGAGTTAGTCTTTCGCGAGCATCCTTGATTGCGTTATCTGCATACCCTTGAGCCTTACGAGAGAGAGCTTCTGCTCTTCTACGAGACTGGTTGATTAGATCAGCAGCACGCTTGTTTGCTTCTTCACGAGTGTCATCCTGGAAGTCTCTAGCTTCGCGAGAAACACGCTCTGCTTCTGACAACAATTCACCGGCTTTAGCAGTTGAATCGGCAAGAGTCTTTGAGCCTTCTTCAGTCATTGCCTGAGCCTGTGCTACCGCAGCCTGGTAAATACGAAGAGCTTCTTGTTCTGCTTCGTCGCGACGACCCTTGATTTCTGCTTCTAGATCAATCTTTGCCTGAGTGATTCTCTGGCTAAGTTCAGTTGCTAGTGCTCTAGCCTGTTCAGTCTCACGGTGAACCTGTGCTCTTAGTTCAGCAGCATATCTTTCACTGTCAGACTTTAGAGCAGCGGCTTCGCGCTCAGCTGTTTGAATCTTCTCGCTAGCTTCCGCTTCTTTTGCAACAGCTTCCTGCATTAGGCTGCTGGCTTTACGCTCAACTTCAAACTTAGATTCCTCGACCTTGATTTCAGCCTCTTGGATGATTCTGTCTGCCTTGTCCTTAGCGGTTCTAGTTAGCAGATCTGCTGCACCCTTAGCTTCTTCACGAATGCGAAGAGCGTCCTGACCAGCGTCATCAATCATCTTCTTGGCTTGCTCTTCAGCAAGACGAAGGGTTTGTTCGAATTGTGCACCTAGTGCTGCGTAGCCGGTTGCGCCACTCTTCTTGACTTGCTCGCGCAGGCTCTCAACTTCTGCCTTGAGGGTTGCAATCTCAGCTGCGGCACCTTCGTTGTATGTGCTTAGGTGCTCGTTTTCGGCACGCATCTCTTCAATAGTCTGGTCAACCTGAGCGCGGTCGTAGCCACGCATAACGATGTCGAAGGTCTCTTCTTCAGCCATTTGGGTTTCTCCTGCAAAAACTTCTCTAGCCCTAGATTCGGGCAACCAGACAAGTTTAGCCCAGTAATGATTAGGGCGTTAGTCCCGATATACTTGAACCAACACTCGTTAGAAGAGTTTGAGGAAAAAGTGTCTGAAATTACCCCCGAATTAGTTCGCCATCTGGCTGGCTTGTCCCGAATTGACCTAGATGACGCTGAAGTTGCCCGTTTTACTGAGCAACTAGGCGTAATCGTTGATTCAGTAGCAAAGATCTCCCAGGCCATTGACGGGAACACTCCTGCCACCAGCCACCCAATCCCATTGGCTAACGTCTTTAGACCAGATGTGGTTGAGCCTTCACTAACCCAAGAGCAGGCCCTATCTGGAGCTCCAGACTCTGGTCAGGGCCGTTTCCGCGTGGCTGCCATCTTGGATGAGGAGTAGAGAGCATGTCAGATTTGATCAAGCTAAACGCCTCAGATCTAGTCGACCTACTCGCCAAGCGAGAGGTTTCCTCAGTTGAGGTAACACAGGCTCACCTAGACCAGATTGCCAAGGTTGGCGATGCTGTCCACTCCTTCCTACACATCAGTGGCGAGAGCGCTTTGGCAACAGCTAGAGAAGTTGATGCCAAGCGTGCAGCGGGAGAGAAGCTTCCAGATCTAGCCGGTGTCCCGATTGCTGTGAAAGATAACCTCACAACAACCGATGCCCCTACTACTGCAGGTTCGAAGATTCTTGAAGGGTGGATTCCTCCTTACGATGCAACCGTAGTTACCAAACTTAGAAATCAGTTGCTTCCAATTTTGGGTAAGACCAACCTGGATGAATTTGCGATGGGTTCATCAACAGAGTTCTCTGCATATGGACCTAGCAAGAACCCTTGGGATCTAGAAAGAATTCCTGGTGGTTCCGGTGGTGGTTCTTCTTCTGTTGTGGCATCATTCCAGTCACCGCTTGCTATTGGTTCTGACACCGGTGGTTCAATTCGTTTCCCAGGGGCTGTTACCGGAACCGTTGGAATCAAACCAACCTACGGTGCTGTCTCTAGATACGGTTTGATTGCTCTTGCATCTTCTCTTGACCAGATTGGTCCAGTAGCTAGAAATGTTCTAGATGCTGCCTATCTACAAGATGCAATTGCAGGACATGACCCACACGACAGCACTTCACTTCCTGGTTCTCTAGGTTCAATGGTTGAAGCAGCTAAGCGAGGATCGCTTCAGGGAAAGCGTGTTGGTCTTATTAAGCAGCTTTCTGGAGATGGATTCCAGCAGGGTGTTCGTAACCGTTTTGCAGAAGCGCTGAAACTGATTACCGATGCAGGTGCTGAGATTGTTGAAGTTGATTGCCCAAGTTTTGAATACGCAATCGATGCTTACTACCTAATCCTTCCTGCAGAGGCATCAAGCAACCTGGCAAAGTTTGACTCTGTTCGTTTTGGTATGCGTGTAGCACCTGTTGGAACACCAACTATTGAACGAGTAATGGCCGCTACCCGTGAAGCAGGTTTCGGTCCTGAAGTAAAGCGCAGAATCATTCTTGGAACTTACGCACTATCTTCTGGTTCATTCGATAAGTTCTACGGTGCAGCACAGAAGGTTAGAACTCTTATCCAGCGTGATTTTGACGCAGCATTTGCTAAGGCAGATGTTCTCGTTTCTCCAACAGCTCCAACCACTGCATTCAAGTTTGGCGAGAAGGTGGCTGATCCACTGTCTATGTATTTGAATGACATTGCAACCATTCCTGCCAACCTTGCTGGTATCCCAGGTATCTCTGTTCCTATTGGTCTAGCTGATGAGGATAATCTCCCAGTTGGTATCCAGTTCCTAGCTCCAGCACACGAAGATGCGAGATTGTATGAAGTTGGTGCAGCTCTAGAGGGAATCCTCGAAGGCATTTGGGGTAAGCGCATGATGGACTTCGCACCAGAACTGAAGGTGAACTAATGGCTAAAGCAAACTTGATGGATTATGAGAAGGCTCTAGAGCTTTTTGAGGTAGTTATTGGTCTAGAGGTCCACGTTGAGCTAAACACCAATACCAAGATGTTCTGTGGTTGCCGCAATGACTTTGGTGATGAACCAAACACCAACGTCTGTCCTATCTGTCTAGGTCTACCTGGTTCCCTTCCTGCGGTTAATGGGAAGGCTATTGAGTCATCTATCTCAATAGGTCTTGCTCTTGGCTGCCAGATTGCACCAACTGGAAGATTCTCTAGAAAGAACTACTTCTACCCAGATCTAGCTAAGAACTTCCAGACCTCGCAATACGATGAACCAATTGCTTTTGAAGGTTCGCTTGAAGTTGAAGTTCCTAGTGGTAACAAATACAACGTCCTAATCGAACGAGCACACATGGAAGAAGATGCCGGAAAGCTAACTCACATCGGTGGTGCAACCGGTCGTATCCAGGGTGCTGAATACTCGCTCGTTGATTACAACAGAGCTGGTGTGCCACTGGTTGAGATCGTAACTAAGCCAGTCTTTGGTTCAGGAGCAGAAGCTCCTGAACTTGCTGCTGCTTACGTTCGTTCAATCAGAGAGATTGTTAAAGCTCTTGGTGTTTCAGATGCTCGTATGGAAAGAGGAAACGTTCGCTGTGACGCTAACGTTTCTCTTCGTCCGCACGGTCAAGAGAAACTTGGCACCAGAACAGAGACCAAGAACGTCAACTCACTTCGATCAATTGAACGTGCTGTCAGATACGAAATCCAACGCCAAGCACACATCCTTTCCGGCGGTGGAACCATCATTCAGGAAACCCGTCACTGGCACGAAGACAAGGGTGCAACCAGCTCTGGAAGACCTAAGTCCGATGCTGATGACTACCGATACTTTCCTGAACCAGATCTAGTTCCAGTTAAGCCTTCAACTGATCTAATCGAGAGATTGAGAGCGGCACTTCCAGAAAACCCAGCAGCAAGACGTAAGCGTTTAGCTGGCGAGTGGGGTTTTGCAGAGATGGAATTCAGAGATGTTGTAAACGCAGGTCTCTTGGATCAAATCGAAGAGACCGTTGCAAATGGAGCAAAGCCACAGGCTGCACGTAAGTGGTATGCCGGTGAACTGTCTCGTATTGCAAATGCTGAAGACAAAGATGTTTCTGAACTAAACATCACACCTAAGCAGGTTGCAGAACTTGCCACCTTGGTTGAATCAGGCAAGATCAATGACCGCATCGCTAGAGAAGTGCTGTCAGCAGTTCTCTCTGGTGAAGGTTCCCCTGAGCAGATTGTTAAGGACAGAGGTCTAGAAGTTGTTTCTGACGATGGTGCGCTTATTGCAGCTATCGATGAAGCACTGAAGAAGCAACCTGATGTTCTTGAGAAGATTCGCGAAGGTAAGGTTCAAGCTGCTGGTGCAGTAATCGGTGCAGTAATGCAGGCGATGAAGGGTCAGGCAGATGCTGCCAGAGTGAGAGAACTAGTTCTCGAACGAGCAGCAAGTCTTTAAACTAAAAAACCCGAGGCCTAAACCTCGGGTTTTTACTTGGGGTGAGTAACGGGACTTGAACCCGCGACATCCTGGACCACAACCAGGCGCTCTACCAGCTGAGCTATACCCACCATGTGTTTTTCAGCGAACTGAAATCAACTTCTAGAGTTTATCATTTCTAATCGAGCCCGCGATAGCCTGAGCCTCTTCGGTGCTAGGGCCTGGAGCCTCAACGAATACGGTGCTTCGGTAATACTTGAGCTCCTCAATGGATTCAAGGATGTCTGCTAGGGCTCTGTGGCCGCCGTCTTTCTTAGGGGCTTGGAAGTATGCACGTGGATACCAGAGCTTAGACAGTTCCTTGATGGTTGAAACATCGATGTTTCTGTAGTGCAGATGGGAATCTAGGGCTGGCATGTATTTAGAAATAAACATGCGATCGGTGCCAATGGTGTTACCAGCTAGGGGAGAGGTCTTAGGGGTTGGGATGTATTTCTTGATGTATTCAAGGACCTGAGCCTCGGCGTCAGCAAGTTCTAGTCCATTAGCGAATTCTCTAATCAAGCCTGAGTCAGTGTGCATCTTGCGGACGTAATCGCCCATTGCTTCAACAGTTCCAGGTCTTGGCTTGATTACTAGATCAATACCTTCATCAACCACGTTTAGCTCGGTGTCGGTAATCACTGCAGCGATCTCAACTAGGCACTCGGTGTCTGGGTTTAGCCCAGTCATCTCGCAGTCAATCCAGACTAGATACTCAGGTAGATTCATCATTCTCTCAAACTAAACAAGGCCACCGACATGGGTGACCTTGTTAAGTTTAGCCTTAGCGCTTAGGCAGTCTGAGCTTTGACAGCTTTCGCTGGCTTAGCCTTTGCTGCCTTCTTGAGTTCTTTACGTTCCTTACGACCTTCGATCAGTCTGTATAGGACTGGAACGATGATCAGGGTAAGGATGGTCGATGAGAACAGACCACCGATAACAACGACACCTAGAGGCTGGGAGATAAATCCACCAGAACCAGTGATGCCTAGAACCAGTGGGCTTAGAGCACCAATGGTTGCTAGAGCTGTCATCAGGATAGGACGAAGTCTCTGGCGAGCACCGTTCATGATTGAGTCCTCAAGCGGCATACCTTGCTTACGGTATTGGTTGATGAGGTCAATAAGAACAATTGCGTTAGTAACAACAATTCCAACTAGCAACAGCATTCCAATTAGAGCTGGCAGACCAAGAGCTGTATCGGTTGCAAGTAGTGCAACGAATGCACCGGTTGCAGCGAATGGAATTGAAACTAGCAATACCAACGGCTGAATCAAGCTTCTGAAGGTTGCCACCATGATCAGGTAAACAATCGCGATAGCAGCAAGAAGGGCTAGAAGAAGTTGGCTAAATGATTCTGCCTGGTCTGCTGAGACTCCACCGATAGGGAGGATGCTTGAACCAGTTGGCATATCATCTTTGATGGTGTCAATCTGTGCAGCAACCTGAGCAGTGATGCCTGTCAAGCTAGCCTTTGGATCTGGCGTTAGTGAAACAGTTGCAGCTAGATCACCATCCTGAGTGGTCACAGTGGTTGGCACTGAAACAAGTTCAACATCAGCCAATCTTGAAAGTGGAAGGTAACCAAGAGATGTTGGAATACCAATCGCCTTCACTTCAGCAACAGTTGCAGGCTTGTCACCAGATTTGATAATCAAACTAGTCGCCTTGTTGTCGATGTTGATTGAGCCAATTGACTGTGGTCGCATTGCGGCGGCAACCAAAGTTGAGATAGTGATTTCGTTCAAACCCACTCTGGCAGCAGCAGCACGATCAACTGTTACCTTCAGGGTTCTCTGCTTCTCGCTAAGAGTGGTTGTGATCTTGTCACCAATGTTGTCGATCTTTCCGTCAAGTGCAGCGGTGACCTTAGCGATACCGGCACGAAGCTGCTCATCGGTCTTAGCTGTTACAGTTACGTCAACGTTTCCGCTTGAACCGAATGAACCACCAGTTTGGAAGAGAACAGTTCCAAGTTCAGGGTGCTTCTTGAACTCGTCCTCCATCTTCTTCTGGAAGACAGTTCCGTCAACAGTTTCCTTAGTTGAGACCTGAATCTGAATACCATTAGCGCTCTGGCCAAAGGCAACTCTGTTGTCATTGGTTCCACCAATAGTTGTGGTTACTGCAACGGTGTCCTTGGTTGCAAGAAGTAACTTCTCGGTGCCTTCTGCAGCAATGAGCTTCTCTTCTAGGGTTGCACCTGAAGGCAAAGTCTGCTCAAGGCTGAAGCTTGTTGAGCCTGAGCTACCAATGAAGTTGGTCTTGATGAAAGGCACCAAACCAAAGGTGAAGATCAAGATTAGGAATGCAGCAACCAAAGTAATTACCGGACGCTTTTGAGTTGTCTTCAGAACAGGCAGGTAAGAACGCTGGAGAAGTGACTTCCGCTCCTTCTCCTCTTCTTCAGCACGGACCTTGGCGGCAAGCTTCTTAGCTGCTGCCTCGGTAAGTGTCTTCTCAACTGCCGGAGCCTTTAGGAACCAGGTAGCAATAACCGGAACGATGGTTAGAGAGACAAACAGTGAAGCGATTAGCGCTAGTGAGAAGGTAAGTGCGAAAGGTCTAAACAGCTGACCAACTAGACCGCCAACTCCTGCGATAGGTAGGAATACTGCAACTGTTGTCAAAGTAGCTGCTGTTACGGCACCAGAGACTTCCTTGACTGAGTTGATGATGGCTTCCATCTTCTTCTCTCCGTAGGAGAGGTGTCGGTTGATGTTTTCAATAACCACAATGGAGTCATCCACCACACGACCGATAGCAATCGTTAGAGCGCTAAGGGTAAATAGGTTCAGTGAGTATCCGAAACCAGAAAGGCCGATAAAGGTTACTAGAAGTGATGTTGGGATAGAGATGGCTGTCACAAGAGTTGAACGCCATGATCTTAGGAATATCAGAATGATGATGACTGCAAAGAGAAGACCTAGCTCTCCTTCGTGGATAAGGTCATCAATTGACTTCTCAACGAATGGTGCTTGGTTGAATGTTTCCTTGATTGTGACATTGCCACCAAGTTTTGTCTTTAGCTCTTCTTCCAAAGGCTTGATTGCCTTAGAGATTGAAACAGTGTTACCTTCTTGAGTTTTGGTAATTGAGATAGCAAGAGATGGCTTGCCATCAACTCTAGAAATTGAATCAACAGGTGCTAATGCGTATTTAACAGTTGCAACATCGCCAATGGTCAGAATTCTTGCACCTGGCACTGTTGATTGAAGCGGAAGTGATTTTAGAGCTTCAACTGATTCAACTGGAGTTCCAACCTCGACAGTTATCTGTCCTTCTTTATCTTCAAGAATTCCAGCTGGGAAAACAAAACCGTTGGTTTTCAGAGCTGTAGTGATGGACTGGGCAGTTAGGCCGTTGGCTGCAAGAACCTGCGGGCGAAGAGTTAGGTTGATTTGATACTCACGGATTCCAACTACCTGAACGTCTTTAACTCCATTGACCTTATTGAAGAGTTGATCAGCAACGCTAGGGAGAATCTTTCCAATTTCTGCATTGTCACCAGTGTCTGAAGCAACGCTGAGAACAACAACCGGGATACCACCTAGACCACCTGCGATTACATTTGGCTTGGCTTCGCTAGGAAGAGTTGACTTCACTGAGTCAACAGCGTTGTTTAGAAGTTCAGAAACCTTAGCTGAGGTATTGCCATACTCAAACTCAACACGAACAGTTGAGATACCGCTCTGGCTAGTTGAAGAAGTAGTGGTGACACCTTCTAGGTTTGCCACTGAGTTCTCGATCACACGACTGATCTGTGAATCAATCACCTCAGGAGATGCACCTGGGTAGGTGGTTACGATCGCTGCCTGAGGGAACTCAAGAGAAGGGAAGAGCTCCTGCTTTAGTTGTCCAACGGAAATAAACCCAAAGACAGAAAGAATCACTGTGAATAGGGCAATAACCGAACGGTTAGCAAGGCTTAATTTAGCAAGGCGAAACATCTAATCTCCAACTGGTTGTATTTATTTACCTAGGTAAATAATAACTGTTCTAGGTAACTATTTCGAGTCTATCCATCCATTTTCTCGGCAATCCAGACAATGAGCCAAACCTGACTAATAGTTAGTTGCCCCACGACACCCTCCTGATTCTCAGCCAGAGGTCATTTGAAGCAGCCTCTCGGTAGACTTGAAGCACATCTGGAGTGGAGTAATTCGTTGAATCAAGTTTCTTTTCGGTCTATTGAGTCTGCAGCTATAGTCCCAGCACAATGGAAATCACTAGCCGATGGCACCTTGAGTGTCTTCAACATGGCACTGGTTGGCCTAGGGGATAACTACCTAGCCGCATACCGCTTTGTTAGCGGGATCGACCTAAAGCGAAGAATCGCAACCTGTATTCTCGATAAGGACCTGAACGTAGTTCCAGGTTCTGCCAAACCATTCTCAGATCACTTGAGCTTTGCTTCAGACAAAGTTTCTGAGCAGAGCAAAGACTGGTTTGCTGACCCGAGACTTTTCACCCTTCGCGGTGATACATACATGATTTGGAATAACGGGCACACCGCAAATGAGCCAAACCAGCAGTTCTTGGTTAAGGTCTCAAGTGAAACAGGCCTTCCAATTGAACCTGCTAGAGAACTCGTGCTTAGAGCTTCGAGAAGAAAGACAGAGAAGAACTGGGCTCTCTTTCAAGCCGAAGGCCAGATCTGGGGTGTTTACTCTGCTAACCCTCACCGCATCTTGAAAGTCGACTTAGATTCATCAGCAACTGAAGTTCTATGTGACATGGACAACCTAACTTCTTGGAAATCTAAATACAGTCAAATCTTTGGAGCACTTCGTGGTGGAGCGCAGCCAATTCAGGTTGGTGACAGATTCCTAAACATTGTTCACTCTAGATACAACATGCCTGGTGGAGTTGAGTATGTTCCAGCTGTATATGAGTTCTCAGCTAAGTACCCGTACGCACCAGTTAGCGAATTACCTCACCCGCTGGATTTAGGTTTTGATCCACACAGCGATCCAGGTGCACATGGTTTTCCAGACAGCAGAGCAACCGATCTAAATCCAACAACTTCTTGGGTTGTCTACCCAACTGGTTTTGCAGTTACTGGAGATAAGTTCGTAATCAGCGGTGGCTTCAATGACTCACACTGTTTTGTTGCAACAGGAAATCTTTCTCACCTGGAGGCTGGCATGTCACCTGTGAAGGCAACTCTGCAACCAAAGATCAAACCTGTCGGTTCAGTCGATACTTCAACAATTAAGGGATTTGAATCTCAAGCGATTTCTCCAAAACTTCCATTGTTCTGGTGGGAAGCTAAGCACCATGTCATGAGCCCAGGAATTCACACCCAGCGATTCCAATCAGGTAACTTCGGTGACGAGGCATCAGAGCAGCTGGTTGCAAAACTAACCGGCGGCAAGCCACGCCCTAACCTTCCTGGTGAAAGAAAACTTCTTGCTATTGGTTCTGTCTTACACAGAGCAAACAGCGGAGATATTATTTGGGGTTCAGGTCTCAAGTCAGAGAACGCTCTAGATAACCACCCAGGTGGAGATATCTTGGTCACTGCTGTCAGAGGCCCGATGACTCTGGATGTTCTGAAGAAAGCTGGTTGGGACACCAGCCGCGTTACAGAGATGTTTGACCCAGGTGTTCTAATGCAATACCTCTGGGCTAATGAAGTAAAGAAGCAGTCAGCAAGCGCTAACCAATCCAGAGGCAAGATCAGAATTCTCCCTCACTTTAGAGATGAGATTGTCTTTAAGCGTTGGCACCACGAATTAGTGGACAGCTTTATCTCGGCTGACAACGATCCACTTACTGTTCTAAAGCAGATGATTGGCGCAGAGATTGTTTACTCTTCATCTCTTCACGGAATCATCTTTGCTGAGAGCTTAGGTATTCCAGCAATCTGGCTTGACTCACCAGGTAAAGAAGGTCACTTTAAGTATTTGGATTACTACGCAGGAACTGGCAGATACGGAATCAAGGCTGCAGCAAATCTAGGTGAAGCACTAAAGATGAGTCCACCTGAACTTCCTAAGTTTGATTACGAAAAACTTCTAGCAACTTTCCCTGCTAAGGAAATTGATGAACTGAGGAACAACTCGAGACCAGGTGTTGAAGATCTACTTTGGGCAGCTCATGGTGTTAAAGACTTTGACCGCAAGTTCGATATTGGTTTCTCATCGGAGATGGAAAATCAGCCAGAAGCAACCTGGGTAAAGGGTGACCATGGTGCATTCACCATTATGCCGATGAGCCTTGGACGCCCTTACGGTTCCATCCGCATCCAACTTAGAACTTGTGACACCAGATTGAGTGGTGGTAACCAACAAGTTACAGTAACAACTTCTGCAGGCAGTCAAGCAACCGTCAACTGGGGAAAGAACGACTTTAGGTCTAAGGAAGTGGTTCTTCCAATCGACTCGCAGTCAATGTCTAAAGGGCTAACGATTCATCTCTCAGCCGCCAAGAGTGGACCTCAGCTAAGTTGGAAGAACCCAACCAGGTTTGGATCAGTCGGAGTCGTGAGCATCCGAACCAACTAACAGAAGAACGGGTAGCAGATTCGCGAGTAAACTAGTACCTGCTACAAACAAGCCTTCGTAGCTCAGTGGATAGAGCAAGAGCCTTCTAATCTCTTGGTCGCAGGTTCGATTCCTGCCGAGGGCGCTCGATTTAAGTCATGTTTTAAGCCAAATACAGTTGTTCACTGGTAGGGGCCATGTAGAAAACATCTCTTATTCTGGTGTCATGATGATTTCTCTAAATTCACCCCTACCTAAAGACCCCAAGACCTATTTGGGCTACCGCGTTGTGAGGGTAATTACCCTTGCCTTTCTCCTGATTGTTGTAGTTCGAAGCCTCATTCATTTGTTTTCTCCAGACGGTGGAGCACAGAGCATAGCGGGCATTGACACCACGGTTGCGGGAGGTAGTAACATAATCGCCATTTTCCATCAGTGGGGTGCTATTCAACTACTTCTGGCTGGCTTGCTAATCACACTGTTTTTCTCTTACAAGGGTCTTACTTCCTTGGTAATCCTGTTTTTGAGTTTGGATGCACCTTTGCGTTCGATAGCAGCACTGATGGGAAAGGTAGAGAGTACCCAGACTCCACCGGGAGAGGCCTTAAATTGGCCGGCCTTTATGTTTTTAGTATTGCTTTTTATCGCTTCGCTGGCAAAGAAACCGGATCAGAAAACGCACTAGCCTGCACTCAAAGAACATCTAAAGCAATAAGAATTTCCTATGAGTCAGGTGAGTGAAGCACCTCCCGAGAGTAGGCTTTGGGCATGAAGAGGTTTAGAAGGTTTATGACCAGAGCCCTCCTAGCGGGAGTATTGGCTTTTCTGATTGTTCCTTTCCTCATTCCTTTCAACTCTTCTGGCACCTTGACCGCAGCGCAGGCTGCTCCTGGTGCAGAGTTTGTTGACCTAGCTGATGTCAGTGTCCGAGTTGAGGTAACTCCCTACTCGGGTGTTGGTGGTGATGCACCTCTGATTGTTTTGATGCATGGCTTTGGTGCCAGTACATTTAGCTGGCGTAATGTGCAAGAGCCACTGAGCAAGCTCGGTGAGGTCATTTCTTACGATCGACCAGCGTTTGGATTTACTGAACGTAAGACATCTTGGGAGGGAACTAACCCTTACGGCTTCCAAGGAAACTTTGAGATTCTTGATGCGTTGATTGCTAAGTATGGTGCCGGTAGACAGGTTGTCTTGGTTGGGCACTCTGCTGGAGGACAGTTAGCGGCTGAATACACCAGGTTGAATCTGTCGAAAGTTTCTGCATTGATTTTGGTGGATGCCGCCATTATGACTACCGGTGGAGGCACAAGCGGGTTTGGCTGGTTCTTCGCTTTGCCTCAGATGCAGAAGCTTGGGCCGATCTTGGTGAGCAGTATTGCTACCTCTGGAGATGATCTCCTACGAAAGAGTTACTACGACCAGAGCAAACTAACTCAAGCTGTTTATGACGGTTATCACCAACCTCTAAAGATAAAAGGTTGGGAGCAGGCCTTCTGGGATTTCACAAATGCTCCTAGGGATAACCAATTGAAAGACAATCTTTCTCAATTGACTCTTCCAACTCTTGTTATTACCGGTAAGTATGACGAAGTAGTGCCGGCTAAAGACGCAGTTGAGTTGCAGAAACTAATTGCTGGTTCGCATCTTGAGATTATTGATAAGACCACCCACCTGCCCCAAGAAGAACAGCCTGAACTATTTATGGAAGCTGTTGAGAAGCACTGGGAGCACTTGGTCAACTAGCAGTTCTACCTTTGCTTCAAGGGGTATCAGAGGATTGGCAAGTAGGCTTAAAAAGTTCTCAAACTAGGTGGATCTTTTGGCAAAAAGCATTGTTAAGGCAGTTGAATCTGGACACGTTCTAGGTATCGACTCTCTAAGAGCACTTGCTGTTTGGGTGGTCATTGTTTACCACCTTTACCCAGCGATACTCCCTGGTGGATTCATCGGTGTGGACATATTCTTTGCGATTTCAGGATTTGTAATCACGAAATCTTTGCTCGAGCGAGCACCTAAATCGATATTTAGTTTCTTGACCGGCTTCTACAGAAGAAGATTCATTCGAATAGCGCCAGCGCTATTTGTTTACCTGGCGGTCTTTACAGCCCTGGCTTCTTATTTCATCCCAAAGGCATCTCTGTCCGATGGAATCTTTGAAACTGCACGGTGGGCAATCTTTGGAGCTAGCAACTTTCAGTTAGTAGCCACTAGTGACGGTTACTTTTCAGAGCGAATGGATTACAACCCTTTCATTCAAACGTGGTCATTAGGCGTTGAGGAGCAGTTCTACCTGATCTATCCGCTGATAGCGGCATTCTTAGTATTTGGGATAGCTAGAGCAAGGAAAAGGTTAGAAAGGGCGTCCGTTGCTGGAATTTTTTTTCTTACTGGAATCTCTTTAGCTCTAAGCATCTGGCAAACACCAAATGAACCGCTTAACGCGTTCTACCTACTGCCGAGTAGATTCTGGGAACTAGCGGCAGGTGGTCTGCTTTACATACTTGTGACCAGACACGGCAGACGAGGGAAACTTAGTGCTGAGCTTTACTCAGCAATTGGTATTAGCTTGATTCTCATATCTTTAGTATTTGCAAGCGTCGAACAGTTCCCGTTCTGGTGGGCTATTCCACCTGTGCTGGGTTCGCTTCTTCTAATCCACGCGGCTAATCTCAAGAATCCCAACAGCAATTCCAGGCTGTATAGGTTGGTTACAGCCAAACCTATTGTTTACTTCGGCAAAATCTCTTACTCGCTTTACCTATGGCACTGGGGAGTGTTCGTGTTGATGCGCTGGACCATCGGCCTAACTCTCTGGTGGCATTTGATCTTGGCCTTAGTTGTGACAGTCGTTGCGGCTGCTCTGAGTTACAAGTTCATTGAAACTCCAATCAGAACGGGGACTTTCGTTCGCAGGCTTCCAGACTGGAGGGTTATTGCCGTAGGCACAATTGCTGCGGCTCTAGTTTTTGGATCGGTCTCGTTTAGCAAAGGGGAGATGCTCAGAAGAGCTGAAGCTGTTCAAGATCCTAAGTTCAAAGATTCCAAACAAACAATTCAGGTTTTGAATAGCTCTCCGATCTCTGCAATTGGCAAAGACCATAAGCTGATCATCGCTGGAGACTCGCACGCCGGCCACTACAAATACTTAGGGCACTGGATTGCTAAACGAACTGGTGCCACCTTTGATTCAATCGTTAACTCTGGTTGTTCATTTGTTGATCTGGGCAAGGCTCAGGACAGAGACTTCAGCTGCCCGTCACAGAGCGAGATTACAAAAGAAGTTCTAGAGATAGCCAAGCCAGGCGATGTTGTGGTGCTTTCATCATTCACAATCCCAAATGTTGCAGAGTTGGACAGGGAACTAAATAGGGAGAAAGTTCTCCTTGAACTAGAGTCACCTGCCTCGATTCAGACTAGAGCGAATGCTTTGGCAGAAGCGGTAGAGATAGTTAGGAGACTTCAAAACAGAGGACTAAACGTAGTTATCGCTGCTCCAACTCCAGTCTTTGTTAGTGCGCCAGATCGCTGTATTAGATGGTTCAACAAGTTGAACCCAATTTGTGCCACTGGTTTCAGAGAGCCAGTGGAATTTCAGGAAGCGCTTAGAAGACCTGTAATGGAGTCATACAAGTCTCTAAGTGACATAACTGGCTCTAAGTTGTGGGATCCATTCCAATTGCTCTGTGATTCGTCATATTGCTACTCAGAGAAGAACAATAGATTCCTTTATGTTGATCAACACCACTTATCTTCCAACGGAAACTTGCTTCTGTACGGCTCGTTCCTTGAGACTCTCAGAACAATCTGGAAGTAACTTACTTAAGTATCGAACCCATCTGCTTGTAAATCAGCTTTGCTGCATACAGCGGGTTTAGACGGCTTAGGAAATCCACTAAAGCAACCTTTGCTCTGCGTCTAACAAGCTCTAGTGCTAGTTCTCGTCCCATGCCGCTTCCGGCACCTGTTACGACTATTACTTTTCCTTCTAGCCTCATTAGAGCTCCTCTAGTGTTCCCTAATTCCAGAGTAGACCTTTATCAGGTAGCCTTACGCCATGGACATTAAAGACATCGAAATCAACCTGCTGGACGGTAAGCCAACAACCTTTGGAGAGCTTTCTAAGAAAGTTACCTTAGTAGTGAACGTAGCTTCTCGCTGTGGTCTATCTCCACAGTATGAAGCGTTAGAAGCAATGCAGAAGAAGTATGGAGCCAAAGGCTTCACTGTTATTGGCGTGCCATCAAACCAGTTCTTCCAGGAACTAAAGGACAGCGAAGATATCTCCAACTACTGTTCAACTACCTGGGGTGTTACATTCCCGATGACTGAGAAGGCAAAGCTAAACGGTAAGAGTGCTCACCCTCTTTACTCAGCACTAACTAAGGTCAAAGATGGTGAAGGTAAAGCTGGAAACGTGAAGTGGAACTTCGAGAAATTCTTGATTCTGCCTAATGGCGAAGTTCACAGATTTAGACCAACTACCAAGCCAGATGCACCAGAGATCATCGCTCTGATTGAAAGCAACCTAGCCTAGCCAGCAATAAAAGCTAGTTCTTCAGAACTTAGCGTTACAGCTTGCATTAGAGCATCTAGTTGCTCAATGGTTCTTCCTGAAGCGATAGGAACAGTAACACCTGGTTGGTTTCTCAACCACTCAAGTGCAACTGCTGTTGATGAAACCTCGTGTTTGCTTGCAACTTCTGTTAGACGTTTTAGTAAAGCAAAGTTCTCATCGTTGGCGTAGTTATTGCTAACACCTTCGGCTCTAGCAGAACTTACCTGAACACCTGGCTGGTATTTACCGCTGAGGAATCCACTTCCAAGGGTTGAGTATGGAAGACCTGAGACACCGTAGGTCTGAACTGACTTAGAGCCATCAGATTCATAAGGTTCGCGAGCTACGAGACTGTATCGGTTCTGCAGAGCAATGTATTTAGCGAAGCCGTTAGCTTCACTGATAGCTAGGGCTTCACCTAGGCGATCGAAAGTGTAGTTTGAGGCAGCGATGTATCGAACCTTGCCTGAGGTGACTAGTTTGTTGAATGCATCTAGGGTTTCCTCAAGCGGAGTCTCTAGATCATCTGTGTGGGCGTAGTAGATATCGATGTAATCGGTTTTTAGTCTTCTCAGTGAGTCTTCACAAGCTTGAGCCATGTTTGCAGCACTTAGACCTTTACGGGTTTCAAGCAGTGCAATCTTGGTTGCAATCACTACCTGATCTCTGTTGCCTTTACCTGACACCCAGTTACCAATGATGGTTTCGCTCTCGCCACCTTGGTTACCTTCTTTCCAAGCAGAGTAAACATCTGCTGTGTCGATGAAGTTGCCACCTAGTTCAGTGAAACGGTTTAGCAGTGCGAAAGACTGAGTTTCATCTGCTGTCCAGCCAAAGACGTCACCTCCGAAGCAGAGATTTGATACCTGAAGCTCAGTGTTATTCAGCTTTGGCATTCTTCTTCTCTCTAGTTGCAATTAGGGATGCAACAGTTGCGATGGTGATGGTTCCAAGGATTACACCTAGAGATAGTTCAGTTGAGATCTCTGGTAGCCAGTCAACGTGCTCACCACCGTTGATGAAAGGTAGTTCGTTCTTGTGCAGTGCGTGGATGGCTAGCTTGATACCGATCCAGCCAAGGATTACTGATAGTCCTAGGCCTAGATACTTCAGTCTCAGTAGTAATCCACTGAGTAGGAAGTAAAGGTGTCTAAGACCTAGTAGTGCAAAAGCATTTGCAGTGAAGACAATGTATGGCTCACTGGTTAGACCAAAGACTGCAGGGATGCTGTCTAGGGCAAAGAGGATGTCCGCTGAGCCAATAGCAATCATGGCAAATAGGAGAGGGGTGTAGAAACGCTTGCCATCTTTGATGATGGAAACCTTAGAGCCGTGGAACTCCTCAACTACGTTGACTCGTCTCTTTACGAACTCAATGAGCTTTCCACCCGGTGCATCATCTGAATCATGAGACTTGAAGTGTTCTCTGACTAGGTTGATGGCTGTGTAGATCAGGAATGCACCGAAGATGTAGAAGACCCATGAGAAAGCACTGATTGCTGCTGCTCCGACTGCGATGAAGATGAATCTCAAGATTAAAGCAATCATGATTCCAACAATGAGAGCCTGGCTCTGTGCCTTCTTTGGAACAGCAAGCTTTGTGAAGATGATTAGGAAAACGAACAGGTTATCGACTGAGAGACTCTTCTCGGTGATAAATCCAGCAATGTATTGCTCTCCGAATTCAACCCCCCAAACAGATCCGACAAACGGAGCAAAGGCAACTGCAAGCAGAATAAAGACTGTGCTGATGATTGCAGATTCTTTAAACGATGGTTCGTTTTTCCGCTTCACTTGGAAGAAGATGTCTGCAATAAGAATTGCAGTCAGAATTACAGCAGTTATTACCCAAGTTTCCAGAGAAACGTTCATCGTCGAAGAGTCCATTCTCTAAGTTTAGAGGTCAGAGCCGACCTCTGTTTATTGGGCGAAAGACTCGATCGGAGGGCAGGAACAGACTAGGTTTCTATCTCCGTAAACATTGTCAATTCGGTTCACGATAGGCCAGTACTTGTTTCTGAACTGCTTAGCTGGGAAGACCGCTAGTTCACGAGAATACTTTCTCTCCCAATCACCAACCAGGTGCTTTGCTGTGTGCGGTGCATTCCTTAGAGGTGACTCTTCTAATGAATACTTACCAGCAGCGACCTGGTCAATTTCAGCTCTAATCTGAAGCATCGCATCGATGAAACGATCCAGTTCTTCTTTAGGCTCTGATTCGGTTGGCTCAATCATTAGAGTTCCAGCAACTGGGAATGACATGGTTGGGGCGTGGAAACCGTAGTCGATCAATCGCTTGGCAATGTCTTCACCGGTCACACCAGTGTCCTTCGTGATTCCTCTGATATCGATGATGCACTCGTGAGCAATCAGGCTGTTTTTACCTGTGTATAGGAGAGGGTAGGCGTGACCTAGCTTCTTAGCGATGTAGTTAGCTGAAAGTACTGCAACTGCAGTTGCATCTTTTAGTCCTTCAGTTCCCATCATTCTGATATAGCCCCAAGAGATAGGAAGAATGCTTGCAGAACCATAGGGGGCAGCTGAAACTGGCCCATAGCTAGGAAGTTCTGACTGAGCATTTGCATGTCCCGGTAGGAAGGCTGCAAGGTGTGATCTAGCGGCAACAGGACCAACACCAGGACCTCCACCACCGTGAGGAATGCAGAAAGTCTTGTGCAGGTTTAGGTGGCTAACATCTCCACCGAACTCACCAAACTTCGCAAAACCAACAACAGCGTTGGTGTTAGCACCATCGATGTATACCTGACCTCCAGCAGCATGCACCTGGTCACAGACATCTACAATCGCTTCTTCATAAACACCGTGGGTTGAAGGGTAGGTAACCATCAAGGCTGAGAGCTGGTTACCAGCTTCTGCAATCTTTCCCCTTAGATCTGCAACATCTACGTTACCGTTTTCATCACAGGCAACCACAACAACCTGCATTCCAGCAAGAACTGCTGATGCTGCGTTAGTACCGTGAGCGCTTGAAGGAATCAAACAGATGGTTCTCTGGTGATCCCCACGAGATAGGTGGTAACCACGGATCGCCAATAGGCCAGCGAGTTCTCCCTGGCTTCCAGCATTTGGCTGAAGTGAAATATCTGAGTATCCAGTGACATCAGATAGCCAAGAAGTCAGTTGACCAATCAGCTCTAGATAACCTTGAACATCTTCCTTCGGAGCGAATGGGTGAAGGCCAGCAAACTCTGGCCAGGTCACAGCTTCCATCTCCGTTGTTGAGTTCAGCTTCATGGTGCAAGAACCTAGCGGAATCATTCCTCGATCAAGAGCGAAGTCGTAGTCAGCTAAGCGCTTGAGGTAACGAAGCATTGCTGTCTCTGAGTGGTAAGAGTTGAAGACCTCGTGGGTTAGGTAACCAGAAGTTCTAGTAAGTGAGATTTCAGCAACAGCATCGGTTAGCGGTTGTGAAACTCCAAATGCTTCAAGAACTTCGTTCAGGGTCGTTCTTGAAGTTGTCTCATCAACAGAGATTCCAATTGTCTTTGAGTCAATGACTAGGAGTGTGATGTTCTTGGTTCTTGCCTTAGTAAAGACCTCTTGAGCATTTACGTTTGAGATTGTGAAGGTGTCAAAGAAGTTTCCCTCTGAAACTTCTAGTCCTGCAGAACGAAGAGTGTTAGCCAGCGAGTGTGCTTTGTTTAGAACATCGTTAGCAATTGCCTTTAGTCTTGCTGGTCCATGGTAGACCGCATACATTCCAGCCATTACTGCAAGTAGTACCTGAGCAGTACAGATATTAGAAGTTGCTCTCTCTCGTCTAATGTGTTGCTCTCTGGTTTGCAGAGTTAGACGATATGCAGGAGAACCATCTGTAGTAATCGAGACACCAACTAGACGTCCCGGCATTGAGCGCTCTAGATCTTCACGAACAGCAAGGTAGCCAGCGTGAGGGCCACCAAAGCCCATAGGAACACCAAATCGTTGGGTTGAACCAACAACGACATCTGCACCCATCTCACCAGGCGGGGTAAACAAAGTGAGCGCTAAAAGGTCGGCAGCAGCAATAGCAACTGCCTTCTTTTCGTGAGCAAAGGCAAAGATTTTGGTTAGGTCGTAGATAGCACCAGATGATCCAGGGTATTGAGCAAAGACTCCAAAGAAGTCACCTTCTAGAAGTTCTGGGTTTTTTGAGGCCTGAGCTAAATCAAAGTACTTGACCTGGATGCCAAGAGGTTCTGCTCTGTGATCGAGAAGTGCCTTGGTCTGCGGGAAGATGTCACTAGATGCGTAGAAGACATTAGCTTCAACTGCTGAGGTTCTTCTAGCGATAAGCATTGCTTCAACTGCTGCTGTTCCCTCGTCAAGCATCGAGGCGTTAGCTGTCTTCATGCCGGTTAGATCGGTAACCATGGTCTGGAAGTTGATTAGAGCTTCGAGTCTTCCCTGAGAGATTTCAGGTTGGTAAGGAGTGTATGCGGTATACCAGGAAGGGTTCTCTAGAACATTTCTCTTGATGACTGATGGGGTGTTGGTGTTGTAGTAACCCTGACCAATTAGCGAGGTTGTGATTCTGTTCTTTGATGCAATCTTTCTAAGCTCTGCAATTGCATCAGCTTCGCTGATGGCAGCAGGGAGAGTGGAATCACCCTTGAACTTGATTGCATCTGGCAGCGCGGCATCTAGAAGGTCTGCAAGGGATGAATAGCCAAGGCTTTCGAGCATGTCCTTCTGGTCAGCGTTGTTTGGTCCAATGTGGCGGTATTTGAAATCTTCGTGAGCTAGAACCATTTAGGGTTTATGCCTCGCCAGTCAGTTCGTTGTATTGAGCTGCTGTCATAAGTTCTGGAAGGTTAGTGAATCTAACCTTGATAAGCCAGCCGGCACCAAAAGGATCAGAGTTAACGGTTTCTGGGCTAGCAACCACTGCGTCGTTAGTCTCAACTACTTCACCATCTAGAGGGGCGTAGAGTTCACCAACAGACTTAGTTGATTCGATCTCACCACAGATCTTCATGTATGTGGTTGAGGTTCCTACCTTAGGAAGATCAACAAAGACCACGTCGCCCAGCTTCTCTGCAGCGTATGCAGTAATACCGATGGTTGCAACATTTCCTTCAACTAATACCCACTCATGTTCCTTGGTGTATTGGAGGTTCTCTGGATTGCTCATCTTTCTTCCTTTACTTTCTCTTATAAAAAGGTAGTTTCACAACAGTCATCGGCAGTCTAGTTCCGCGAATATCAACACTAACTTCTGCCCCAAGTTCTGAATTTGTTTTGCTGACATACCCCATTGCAACTGGGTAACCAAGGGTTGGGGACAGTGCACCAGAGGTGATCTCACCAATCTCTGTTTCACCTAAGTAAATCTTGTATTCAGCTCTTGCAGCTCTCTTGCCGTCACCAATTAGTCCAACCAGAACCTTCTCTTGCACTTTGGTTGAAAGAGCGGTTAGAGCGCTCTTACCCACGAAGTCTTCTTCACGGTCTAGTTTTACAACTCTGCCAAGACCTGCTTCGAATGGGTTCACATCAAGGTTTAGTTCGTGACCGTAGAGTGGCATGCCAGCTTCAAGACGCAGAGTGTCACGAGCGGCTAATCCACAGGCAGTGATACCAGTGTTTAGTAATGCGTTGAAGATTTGAACTGCTGATGTGCTCGGAACTAGAACCTCGAAGCCATCTTCACCGGTGTATCCGGTTCTGCAGAGATAGCCAGGAACACCATCGATACTTCCTGTTGCTATCGAATAGTAGGGAAGAGGTGCTAGATCGATATCAACTAGTTTCTGAAGTAACTCAGTTGCCTTTGGGCCCTGAACTGCTAGCAAGGCAAAGTCATCGCTCTTATCTTCAACTCCGTTGAAGTTCTTGAGTGCTGCTCGCTCCTTTAGTGCAGCAACAACTGCATGACGGTTACCCGCATTTGCAATCACCAGGAACTGGTTGTTGGCTAGACGGTAAACGATGAGGTCATCGATGATGCCACCGTCTTCGTTGCAGATCAACGCATATTTAGCTTTACCAACTGCAATTGCTGAAGATTTGATGACCAGTGCGTAGTCAAGGAAGCTGGCAGCATCTGATCCTGAAACAAAGATTTCAGCCATGTGGCTGATGTCGAATAGCCCGGCTTGTTCTCTAACTGCTTGGTGTTCAGCTAGGTCGCTGGTGTATCGAACAGGCATCTCCCACCCACCGAAATCGGTAAAGCTGGCCCCGAGACGGGCATGTTCAGCGTGGAGTGGGGTTTGGGGCATATAGATAATTTACGCCCATTTTGGGGTCCCCTTTTACCCCACGCCGTAAGGCTTTAAACAGCAGGCTGCTGCTGGGTAATGCAGTGGATTCCGCCGCCTCGATCGAAGATCGGCCGAGCATCAATCAGCCTGATTTCACGGCCAGGATAGACCTCTTCGAGGATGCCCTTAGCCACCTGGTCATTAGGGTCATCAAAAGCACAGAGCAGCACAGCATCGTTCAGGATGTAGTGGTTGATGTATGAGTAGTCAACGAAGCCTAGGTCATCTTTTAGAGCCTTAGGAGCTGGCACTTTGACGATTCTGCAGTCGGTCTGCTCTTCAAGTCTTGAGATCACTTCGTGGGTAACTGAGTAGTCAGGGTGAGATTCGTCCTGTTGGTCGTGAACAAGGAGAGTGTTTTCATCTGCAAAGCAGGCAACGATGTCGATGTGACCTTTAGTTCCAAAGGTTTCGTAGTCTCTCGTAAGACCACGTCTGATCCAGATGACCTTGTCTGTTCCAAGCTTTGAGTTAAGTTCTGCTTCAACTTCTAATCTGGTCCAGTCAGGGTTGCGCTCTGCTCCAAGTTGAACTGTCTCTGTTGCTAGGAGTAATCCACTGCCGTTGGTGTGGATTCCTCCACCTTCGTTGACCAAATCGCTGTTGATTAGTTTTGCCGCAACGTGATTAGCCATGAAGGTTGCAACTTTGGCATCATTATCAACATCAAAGCCAGCGCTTTCTGCAGAACCCCAACCGTTAAACACCCAATTGACCGCAGCTAGATCTTGGCCATCAAAAACAAATGTTGCACCAAAGTCTCTGATCCAAGCATCATCAAGTGGGCAAATTACTAATTCAATTAGTTTTGAAAGATGCTTCTTAGCGATTTGAACGTCTTTTGGGTCAACAAGTACTGTGACCGGCTCATATTCAGCCGCAGTGTTAGCTACTTCACTCCAAGCAAGATACGCATCTTCCTGCTGGGTGTAATCAGCAGCGGGGAAAGCTAGCCAAGTTCTCGCGTGCTTTGCCCACTCTGGTGGCATCAAGAGACTCATTGGTAATCCTTGTCGACTCCAGCAATCCCACCATCGAACCCGTCACCGCTATCGGTTCTAGGGTTTGCAACTTGTTTGGTCAGAGCGTCGTATGTGTCTGGTCTTCTGGTGGCTAGGAATGGGAATAGGTCTAACCAGTCACGGCGCTGATCTAGATCTAGTTCAGCAATAAGAACTTCATCCTGATCTCTTGAAGCTTCAACCAGGATGCGACCGTAAGGGTCGCTGATAAAACTTGTTCCGTAGAAGTCGAGTGCTCCTTCATTACCCCAACGGTTAGGAACAACCATGAATGTTCCATTAGCAATACCGTTACCGACGATGACTTGTTTCCAAAGTGGAGCGGTATCGAAATCGGGATGATCTGGTTCTGAACCAATAGCAGTTGGGTAAACCAGCACTTCTGCATTGGCTAGTGAATATGCTCTAGCAACTTCAGGGAACCACTCATCCCAACAGGTTGGTAAACCAAAGTTACCTAATGTTCCACTTTTGAAATCGAAAGTGTAGACAGGGTAACCATCAGGTTGGTTTGGTCCTGGTGCAAAGTATTTATCTTCGTAGTAACCGGCTGTAACTGGAATGTGAAGTTTTGGAGTGTATGCAACCAGTTCACCCTGAGGGTTCACAACAATGGCAACGTTTAATCCTCTGCCATCACTGAGTTCAGTGTCGTGATACAAGGAAGCGTGAACATAGACACCAAAGGTTTGTGCTGCTTCAGTTGCAAACTCCAGTGTTGGGCCAGTATCTAGATCTTCAGCAATACCTGCTGGTCTTCCAGTTGGCAGCTTGTCTGCTGGATATCTAGAGAGGGTAAGTTCTGGGAGGCAAACAATCTCAGCTCCCTGCTCTGCAGCTAGCTTTATGCCTTCGGTTAGGTTCTCAAGATGTTTTGCTGAATCTTCTTCCCAGTGCATCTGAACAAGAGCAACCTTGACTGGAGTTCTTGTGCTTTCCTTCACTCTTGAAAGTGATGGTAGAGCTTTAGCTGTTGTGACTTTCATTTACTTCTGATCCATTGAGTCGATGATTTGAGTTAGTAGTTTCACATCTGTTCTTGGGTTCACAATTGCGAATCTGGCATTAGGTTTTCCAAGGTGAGAGCTAGGGGTAACAAAGCCCAAACCTTGCTTGAGGATTCGATCTGACCAGGCTTCGTAGTCAGCTAGCTGCCAACCCTTTTTCTCAAATACGACAATTGAGAGTTCTGGTTCTCTAACTAGCTTTAGGTCTTCACGCTTACGAATTACTTCAGCAATTTTGTGAGCAACGTTGATGTTATCCGCAACTGCTTTTCTATATGCAGCAACACCATAGGTTGCTAGCGAGAACCAGAGCGGTAAGCCTCTCGCTCTTCTGGTGAGGTTGTATGCGTAGTCAGAAGGATTGAACTCACCACCATCAGTCAAGGTGTCTAGGTATTCACCGTGTTGGGTGTGAGCAGCAGAAGCTAACTTAGGGTTTCGATAAACCAAAGCACAGCAGTCAAAAGGAGTGAAGAGCCACTTGTGTGGATCAACTATGAATGAATCTGCATACTTAGAACCCTTGAATAGTTTCTTGCTGTTCTCATCAAGAATTCCAGCTAGTCCATAAGCGCCATCGATGTGATACCAAACACCAAGTTCTTTAGCTGCTTTACCAACTTCGTCTAAGCGATCAACAATTCCAAAGTTTGTAGTTCCAGCTGTTGCGACTACTGCGAATAGACCTCTACCGGCTTTCTTGGCAGCAGCTAAGACAGCCTTGCCTCTTAGTCTTCCTTCAGCATCGACATCAGCAGTAATCACATCGATATCCATCACTCTGGCTGCAGCTTTTAGAGATGAGTGTGACTCCTTAGAGGCAATGATGCTCCAGCGCTTAGGGATCTTCTTTTTATACTTCTTACGCTCTTGGATTGCAGTGTGACGAGCGGTTACTAGAGCAGAGAGGTTACCTAATGATCCGCCTTGAACAAAGACTCCACCTGAAGATTTAGGTAAACCAACTTCTTTGGCTAACCAAGCGAGAACTTCGTTCTCAGCAAATACTGCTCCTGAACCTTCCAGCCAAGAACCGCCATAAACAGATGTTGCAGAAACAACGAGGTCAAAGAGTGTTGCCGCTTCGGTTGGTGCAGTTGGAATGAAGGAGAGGTAGCCAGGGTGATCGGTTGAAATACAGGCAGGGGCTAGAACTTCTTCAAATACCTTTAGAGCTTTGGTTCCACCAAGACCTGTTTCAGAAATAGTTCCACTGGCGTGCTCTTGAAGATATTTAAGAGTCTGAGGTCCATCAAGAGGGGCAGGATCTAATTCCATCCGCTCACGAGCATATTTCAAAACCTGTTCGCGAAGAGCCTTGGTTGCAGCAGATGAGCTATGCATCTTGGCGGCTGAACTTGGCATCTCTAGCCCTTACGTCTCTTAGATAGGGAAACTGTAAAGCCAACTAGGCACACAACAAAGAGAGCAATCGAGCCGATGTTTCTCTGCTGAGCGATAGCTTCACAGGAAGTCCAGTCATCCTGCTGAGGAACTGTGCAGTAACCAGGGCTAAAGAAACCAATTGCTGATGCCAGCATTCCAACCAAAGCAACGGTTGCAATCATCGCAAGGCTGTTGTTCTTTATCTCACGCTTAGCCATCTAGGTTCTCTTTCTTGAAGTCTCTGCCAAAACAATTCCTGTAATCACTATTAAACCGCCAAATATCTCAAGCGTTGACATGTCTTCACGAAGCCAAGCCCAGGCAAATACCGTGGCAAAGACCGTCTCAGCGGTAGCGATGACCCCAACAGCGGTAGCTGAGAGATTGCCTAGGGCAATGTAGTCAAGAAGCATCGGGACAAAGGAACCCATAATCCCGATCCAGAGTAGTCCTGCCCAGAATGGCCAAGAGACGCTGCCTAGGTTTCCACTTAGTGAGAAGGCTTCATAAACATCAACTTCAGGGGAAGGGCTGATTAGGTTAATCATTCCCCAAAAGATAGCTGCGACTAGGAACGAGTAAAAGAGAGTAGACATCGCATCACGGTTGCGTTGAGTGTGTTCACCGGTGATGAAGTAGATAGTCACACAGATAGCTGCTCCAACAGCCCAGAGCACACCGATTGGATCAAGGTTTGAGTTCCAGATGTTGCTGACTACAGCAAGGCCTCCAAGAACCAGGGCAATACCCAACCAGAGTCTTGGAAGGACTCTTTCCTTGAACAGGAAGATGCCAACAATTGGCACAAGCGCAATAGCGGTGTATTCAATTAGAAGTGCAACGCTAATTGGAAGTAGGTTCACTGCATTGGAATAAGTCCACTGCATAAGTCCGATACCGAAGATGCCGTAGAAGACAAATAACGGGATCTCTTTGAGTTCCATCTTGAAGGCTTTACGGTTAGTGATCAGAAGTGCGATTCCGGCAAGGGCAGCTGTGAAAACTGTTCTAAATAGAACTAGCTGCTCTGTGCTTATTCCAGTACTCAGAATCACCTTTACAGAGCTGGCATTTAGCCCAAACAGCAACGCAGCAAAAGCGACTGCTGTTGCACCGACACCTGGTCTTCGTTGAGCTACTCTGTTCACCAATTCAGCCTAGGCTAGATACATGACTGAATTTGTTTTAGCCGGTGGCTGTTTCTGGTGTTTAGACTCCTCATACTCTCAATTCAAGGGAGTCATTGATGTTGAATGTGGTTATTCAGGTGGTCACAAAGTCAACCCAACCTACGAAGAAGTTTGTGGTGAGGGAACTGGTCACGCTGAAGTCGCCAAAGTAATCTTCGACGAGAGTGTTATCTCAGCGGATCTAATCCTCGATATCTTCTTCACCGTGCATGACCCACGACAGCTAAACCGTCAGGGTAATGACATCGGAACAAGTTACCGCTCAGCAGTGTTTTATGCAGACGATGAGCAAAAGGCTCTCTTTGAGAAAGCACTTGAGCGGGCAGCACTTATTTGGGATGGCCCAATCGTTACAGAGCTAAACAAACTCGAAATCTTCTGGCCAGCCGAGGATTACCACCAGGATTACTTCACTAACAACCCAGGCAATGCGTATTGCCAAAGCGTTGTTAGCGGCAAGATGGCTAAGACCAGAGCAGCTTTCCTCGACTACTTGAAGTAGTTGTGGATAACTAGAGCAGGAATTCTAGATATTTGTAAATCTTTCTGACATCACCAAAAGGTGATCTCGCTAAGAAAGGTTTTCAATGTCTGATTCATTCTCAGTAACCGGTTTGGTTGCAACCACCCCTCGACACCTAGTTACCCAAGATGGTTTACCAATTACCTCATTTCGACTAGCAGCATCAACCAAGAAGTTTGATAAGCAAGCTAATCGCTGGACCGAAGGTGAAACCAACTGGTTCACAGTCACTTCTTTCCGTCAGTTAGCAATCAACTCAGCAACCTCTGTCTCAAAAGGTGATCGAGTCCTAGTAATGGGCAAACTTCGAGTGCGTGACTGGGACAACGGAGAACGAGCAGGAACATCGGTTGAAATTGAAGCTGAAACCCTAGGTCACGACCTAGTTTGGGGTTCATCGACATTTGTTCGAACAGTCAACGTCCGAGAAGACCAGCCTGAGATTGAGATTGAAGAGGAGCTCGAAGACGAAGAGCCTAAGTCCAAGAAGAAGGTAATGGCCTAAAGAC
>Ga0209550_10000656_pt1 | contig 32906 bp, 32 predicted proteins | sample LauGreSuBDMM15SN_2_FD_187567 | JGI IMG/M metagenome (GOLD analysis project Ga0209550, IMG submission 187567) | Freshwater lake microbial communities from Lake Michigan, USA - Su13.BD.MM15.SN (SPAdes) (version 5) | ecosystem: Environmental > Aquatic > Freshwater > Lake | place: Lake Michigan... | reverse complement strand
ATGCTTGATTACCTTCATCGTGTGCTTTTTTTATAGCAGCACGCATTTCCATGCGATTAAATCTATGCATGGAATCACCTTCTAGAATTTGCGCCTTAATTTTTTCTCGACGAAAAATATGTTGAAAGCTTTTCATAACCGTTGTGGTGCCTGCACCAGATGAACCGGTGATAGCAACAATAGGATGCTTAACTGACACAGATAACTCCTAAAATAATTATTAGCTAGCGAACAGTGAGCGCTCTTGAAATAAGGGCGATTTATATTGCTCATCCGAGCCACTCTCATAATCTAGGTGATAGCGCTCTATGCGATCAACTTCATTACGTGAGCCTATGATGACTGGTACCCGCTGATGTATTTGCTCTGGTTGAATATCCAGTATGCGTTGACGACCCGTTGAACCTATACCGCCCGCTTGTTCAACCACAAAGCTCATAGGATTAGCTTCATACATCAAACGCAAGCGGCCTGGCTTAGATAGATCTTTCGTATCTTTTGGGTACATGAACACACCACCGCGCAACAAAATACGATGTATGTCTGCCACCATGCTTGCTATCCAACGCATATTGAAATCACGACCACGTACATCGGTACGTCCATTTTTACATTCAGCGACATAGCGTTGTACCGGTGGCTCCCAGAAACGTTCATTACTAGCATTGATGGCAAACTCACTCGTATCCTCGGGTATTTGCATATCACGATGCGTGAGTATGAAATTGCCGACTTCACGATCGAGTGTAAATCCATGTGTACCCTTACCTACAGTGAGCACTAACATGGTTGATGGACCGTAGATAGCATAGCCAGCTGCTACTTGTTCACGACCGCTTAGCAAATAGTCTTTGACTTCAGGTGCGCGACCCTGCGGTGCGCGTAAGACTGAAAATATAGAACCAACGGAAACATTAATATCAATATTTGAAGAGCCATCGAGTGGATCAAAAATCGCAAGAAAACGACCGGGCTCATCTTGCGTTTCAATCACGACCGGATCATCCATTTCTTCTGATGCTAAGCCCGCCACTAAACCACCTAAAGCAAAGGTATTGACGAATGCCGTATTCGACATGACATCGAGTTTCTTTTGTATTTCACCTTGTACGTTTTGTGTTTCCAAACTACCCAACACATCACCTAACTCGCCTTTAGCAGTCATTGCTGATATCGCTTTTACTGCTGCTGCAATATCAACCAATAACGCTGCTAAATCACTTAACTCGGGTGAGCCTTTTAATTGTTGAATTAGAAATTTTGAAAGCGTAGTGCGACCGTTATGCATTCTGTCTCCAGTTATTTTTTTATATTATCGCTTACGATTGCTTGTTACAGTCCACCGCCAAACACACGTGAAGCACGTATATCTTCAGCAGTCAGCGTTGACAGTTCTTGACTTGTAACCATGGAGTCGGTACCCGTTGCACGCTTAAAGATACGGTTCGCTTGACGCAAACGCGCACGATCAAGTGCATTGCGTATTGATCTAGCATTCGCAAAATGCGGTTGTTGACGACGCAAATGAATATATTCATCCATCGCGATACGCGCTCCCTCGTCTAGGTGGTAATTCATTCCATTCACCATTTTTTCAGTGATTTGTAATAACTCGTTTTCGCTATAATCAGGAAAATCAATATGATGCGCAATGCGTGATGACATACCTGGATTGGATTTAAAAAAGGTGTCCATTCTGTCTTTATAACCGGCCAATATCACGACTAAATCATCTCGATGATTTTCCATCACTTGCAATAAAATCTCGATCGCTTCTTGTCCATAGTCACGTTCATTTTCAGGACGATATAAGTAATATGCTTCATCAATAAATAAAACACCGCCCATAGCCTTTTTTAAAATCTCTTTAGTCTTGGGTGCGGTGTGGCCTATGTACTGACCGACTAAATCATCACGTGTTACAGATATGACATGGCCTTTACGGACATAGCCTAACCGATGCAAAATTTCTGCCATCCGCATGGCCACTGTAGTTTTACCGGTACCAGGGTTACCGGAAAAGCACATATGTAAACTCGGTGTTGCTGCTTCCAAACCCAAGCCAGAGCGCGCACGTGATACCACCAAAAATGCAGCGATTTCACGTATGCGCGCTTTCACTGGCGCCAGTCCAATTAATTCATTTTCAAGCTGAGCCATTACTGGCTCGACATCTGCATCACGCAAAATCTCTTGCAGATCAATAGACTTAACTTGGTCTGGCGCATTCATGGCTGAGTCCTTTTTTCTTTACTTAATAACGAGAGCCAGAAGGTTTGTTTGTTGCATAGCTATAGGTGGTGTAGCGTATGCTTCTTCCATTATCTTCCGTACGTTGTAAACCAAAACCGGGTTCAGTTGTTGGGCGCTGTACGATAAAACTCATAACCATAGATTCCACACCACGTGTGTTATCAAACGCATTAACTTTAATATAAACCTCTGAGTGTTCTTTGCGGCATGCGTTAACTTCAAATAAAACCGCTGCGCCATCTTTAATCTGAAACATAGGATTGCCCCACATATGCCAGTAGCAGTTACGTGGATGAGGATCATCGGTCCATTCAACTGATAATGCCCAGCCTTTACTCAACGCGTAATCTACTTGAGCACGAATTTCTGTATCAGTTAGTGGCGGCAAAAAAGAAAACTGCCCTTGAGTGATATGCATTTTTTTATCCTTTAAGTTGTCTTACGACGCAGTCGGTGTATTAGCAAAGTCTGGTGTGTCAGTAGAGGTATAGTTGAATGACACATCTTTCCAAGTCTCTAAGGCTTTTTCTAAAGGTTTACAAGTTTTTGCAGCTTGTTTAAGAATGTCAGGGCCGTCATTGATGATGTCTTTACCTTCATTACGTGCTTTCACCATGGTCTCTAAGCCCACACGGTTAGCAATCGCACCTGCTTGTATGCCATCTGGATGACCAATCGTGCCGCCACCAAATTGCAAGACTACGTCGTCACCGAATAAATCGATAAGTTGATGCATCTGACCTACGTGAATACCACCTGATGCTACTGGCATGACTTTCTTTAAATCAGCCCATGGTTGTTCAAAGAAAATACCGCGTGATAGATCTTGTTTGTTATGTGATTCACGACATACGTTGTAATAGCCTTGTACTGTCATAGGATCTCCTTCTAACTTACCTACTGCAGTACCTGCATGCAGATGATCTACACCTGCCATACGTAACCACTTAGCCATCACGCGGAATGAAACGCCATGATTTTTTTGACGTGTGTAAGTTCCATGACCTGCACGATGCATATGTAAAATCATGTCGTTCTTGCGACTCCAATTAGACATGGATTGGATTGCAGTCCATCCTACGATCAAGTCAATCATGATGATGTTGGAGCCTAACGACTTTGCAAATTCAGCACGCGCGTACATTTCTTCCATGTCCGCTGCAGTCACATTTAAGTAATGGCCTTTGATTTCACCGGAATTTGCTTGTGCTTTATTAACAGCTTCCATACAGAACAAGAAACGATCACGCCAATGCATAAATGGCTGGCTGTTAATGTTCTCGTCATCTTTAGTGAAATCTAATCCACCGGTTAAACCTTCATATACAACGCGACCATAATTTTTACCTGATAAACCTAATTTAGGTTTCATGGTTGCGCCGAGTAATGGACGACCAAATTTATCTAAACGCTCGCGCTCGACAATAATGCCGGTTGGTGGACCTTTGAAGGTTTTCAAGTAAGCGACTGGTATACGTATATCTTCCAGACGCGCTGCTTTCAACGGCTTGAAAGAAAACACATTACCGATCAATGATGCTGTGACATTCGCAATCGAGCCTTCTTCAAACAAAATAATATCGTAAGCGATGTAAGCAAAATATTGCGCTTCTTTGCCAGTACCTTCTCCTGTGCCTGGAACGCGATCAACGCGAAATGCTTTTGCTTGATAATCTTCATGCGCAGTCAGCATGTCCGTCCACACTACAGTCCACGTTGCGGTAGATGATTCTCCAGCAACCGCTGCTGCTGCTTCCACTTCATCCACGCCCTCTTGTGGAGTGATACGAAATACACAGATGAAGTCCGTTTCTTTTGGCTCATAGTCTGGACGCCAATATCCCATTTGCTTGTATTTCAATACGCCACCCTTGTAGCGCTCTTTCATATCGGTGATGCGACCGTCAACGGGTTTGTTCATGTGCTCTCCTGTTATTCGTTAAGCGTTTCAAGTGGCTGCAAGCATTCTTATTTGCGCAAGATCGAACTGTACTGAAGCCGTTAGTTAAGGTAAATTCATCAATTATTTATTTAATGGTCAGTTTTTCTTATCTGTAGCAATTATGCAAACATTAAAACTTCTCAAAAATTTAAGTATGCGTCAGTTGCGCGTCTTTATTTCAGCAGCCAAACATCACAGTTTTAACAAGGCTGCTATTGAGTTAAGCCTGACAGCACCTGCTATTTCTATGCAAATTAAAGAGCTAGAAAGTGATATGGGCGTTATGCTTTTTGCAAGAGTGGGAAGACGCGTGGAATTGACGACTGCGGGTGAGTATTTTCTGGTTTACGCAAAGAGAATCATAGAAACCATGCGCGATGCAGAAACTACACTGACGCGGTTTCAAGGCAAAGAAGCCGGCATACTCAAGATTGGCTTGGTTAGTACCGCTAAATATTTCTTACCGCAGTTACTCTCTCGTTTTAAAGAAGATCACTTCGGCGTACGGATAAAACTCGAGGTGAGAAATCGCGATCAGATGGTGGCGCTATTACGTGATGGCGAAATTGATTTGGCGATTATGGGGCGCACGCCCGTAGATTTAGATACACGGATTGAAGCTTTTGCAGCACACCCCCATGCTTTTATCGCTAACCCCAAACATCTTCTCGCTTCTGAAAATAGTATTTCCCCTATGGCGCTCAGTCAGATGGAAATCATTACGCGTGAAGAGGGCTCTGGTACGCGCGCCATCATGCAACGATTTTTAAATGATCGTGGTCTGACTCCCCAAATTTCTATGGAGATGTCATCTAATGAAAGTGTCAAACAAGCTGTCATAGCTAATCTAGGTATTTCATTTGTATCGCTACACACAGTTGGATTAGAAGTGAAGTATGGTGAAATTGCCGTGCTTGATATTGATGAAACGCCTATTTCACGGGCTTGGCATGTGGTAGCGCTCAACCGTCGCAATCATTCTGCAGCAGCTGAAGCATTTCGCTATTTTGTTTTAGAGCATGGTGCTGCAATACTTGATGAACTTCATCCTAATTTAATTAAAAATTAATTTTCTTTAAACTGCTATTTTTAAAGCCAGTTACAATAATATTTATATTTTATCTTTAAGTGATTTATCTATGCGCACTCGCCAATTATTTTGTGTAAGCATTTTCTTTACTGCTTGTTGCTTTTTTTCTTCAGCGTCTGCACAGTCATTTTCATTCGCTGCTATTGGCGATGTACCCTACGGACCCTTATCAGAACTAACCACAGTCACTGACACGCTGAATAAAAATAAACTCGCTTTCACTATTCATGTGGGTGATATTAAATCTGGATCTAGTGTGTGTTCAGATGAAATCTATTTAGCAGTGCGCGAACAATTCGAACGTTTTTCACAACCCTTGATTTACACACCTGGCGACAATGAATGGACTGATTGTCATCGTACTTCGAATGGTGCGTATGACCCCTTGGAACGACTAGAAAAAATACGCGGAATTTTTTTCGCAAATAAAAATAGCTTTGGTAAAAAACCACTGGCTATGCAAATCCAATCTGATGATGCACGGTTTGCCTTGTTTATAGAAAATCGACGCTGGCATCAAAATAAATTTAGCTTTGCAACGCTACACATAGTCGGATCAAATAATAATTTACAACTCGATTTACCTTCTTCGATTGAATTTAATCTACGCAATGAAGCGAACATCGCTTGGATGCGTGATACTTTCGCGCAAGCACAAAAGCGTGGTGATCTTGGAGTCGTGTTTGCTATGCAAGCGGATACTTTTTATGCGGGTGGCAAGGAAGCAGACAGCACGGGATTTAAAAGTTGGCTTGCTGCTTTTCAAGAAGAAGTGATTCGTTGGAATAAGCCCGTGTTATTGATACAGGGTGATACCCATGTTTTAAAAATTGATCATCCTATGACGACTGCAGATGGTGCGCGCGTGGATCACCTCACGCGTGTCGTTGTGCAAGGGGGTTTGCAAAAAAATCTGGTGGTCGTTGATGTACGAGCCGATCAACCGCGCGAACCCTTTGTGGTCAGGCAAATCCCTTTATCAGCAGGACGCTAATTTTTATCGAATCGGCAAGCATGGCGATTCTTTTTTCTATGGTTGAGGCCATGTGCGAGGTAGGCAGTATAAAAACAAGCTGGCGCGGCTGGCTGGAATCGAACCAGCGACCCTTGGCTTCGGAGGCCAATACTCTATCCACTGAGCTACAGCCGCGCGGGAAACACTAGTCAAAGCGCGGCAAGGATACCTTTTTCCGACTTCTCAGTCCACGCAAAAAGGGCGATCTACGGCTCAAATCCCAGGCTTTCGTCTATAATCTCATGCTTTGTCGAATCTCACGCATTCGGTTTATTAAAGCTGGTCCCTCGCATTTTGAGACTTGTCCGGCTAAGACTTTAAACGCATTAGAGGAAATCATGAGCGAAGCCCACGAAGAGCACGAGTCACCCATTAAAACCCCAACACAATTAATCGCTACTGTAGTTGCGGCCTTTGTTATACCGATTGCCATCATCGTCTTATTGGTGATGTATGTAGGTGGTGCGCCTAAAACTGGCGCTGGTTCAAATTCTCAATCACCTGAATCGATTGCTGCTCGTATCAAACCGATTGCTGATGAAGGCTATCAATTTGGCGCTGGCAGTCAAGCGGCGACAAGTGTTCCAGCAGCGAGTGCAACTGCCGCTCCCGTTAAAATTACTGCAGATACAGGTAAAAAAATATTTGAAGCCGCATGTTCAGCTTGTCACGGTGCTGGTATCGCCGGTGCGCCTAAGTTTGGTGACAAAGCAGCGTGGAGTGCGCGTGTGGCGCAGGGCAAGGAAACACTCTATACCCACGCCATCAAAGGCTATCAAGGTAAGGCCGGCGTGATGCCTGCCAAAGGTGGTGCAAACGTATCAGATGAAGAAGTTAAAGCAGCAGTTGATTACATGATTGCAGCGGTTAAGTAATACGAACCATGCGCATATAAATTTTATGCGCATTACAAAACCGACTTATTGAAGTCGGTTTTTTTTCGTCTTGCATTTAGTTTGTATGACCTTATTAAAATTACCAAGCACTGCCATGTCGTAGGCGATACCACAGCAAGCCCAGCCATTCATGCATGGCATAGTGGCTGTCTTTTAAAGCGCCGGCAGAAGGAATGAAATCATGTGGCATTAAAGGATTTTGTGCATGAAAGCCTGTTGGTGCAGGCGTCACAGTCAAGCCCTTGCTTTGAAAAATATTTTTCGCGCGCGGCATATGCATTGCATCAGTCACAAGCAAAATTCGATTAATACCTGCTGCTTTAAGTAATTCTGCAGAACGTTGTGCATTTTGTGCCGTGTTATCACTGCTTCCTTCTATCCATTTCACAGGCACACGAAAATCTTCTTGCAGTGAACGTGCCATTAAATCTGCTTCACTCACAGCAGCAATTTCTGGTGAACCTCCACTGACTAAAATTGGTAAATTTGTGAGCCGATGAATTTGTGCTGCACGACGTAATCGTAATAAGGTTTGTGCGTTCGGCAAATCGCGGCCATCATCATCCGGTGCAGTATAAAGACGTCCACCACCTAATATCACGATCGCTTGCGCCTGACTTTCTTTCACAAACAGGAGCGGTAAAGACTTTGCCTCTAAGGGTCTAATTAACCAACTCGATCCGGCCGATGTGGACAACACGACTAATAATAAAAATGCCACTGTGACTAAACCACGGCCTAACCATTTATAGCTACGTGCTAAAACAAAGCCTAACAATGCGATCAAGACCATCAACATAGGTGGCAGCATTAATGCAGCAATCACATTCGTAATCAACCAACTTAGGCTCATATAAATTAATTATTAAAGATTAATGACGCGAGGGGTGTCGTCTTTCTTGTACCAAGATCCAAGGCTTGACTACTACTGTCCAAAGCATGGCGTTGTTGTCTAACCATTGCTGCGCTTGTTCATCTAAAACTTGGGATAGCTGTTTAGTTTCCATCCAGCGCTCTACAGATTGTTTGTCATCAGCTGCGATGCGCGCCGCTACATCGACTAAGTCAAGTTCTGGATCGACTGCAATCACACCACCTGCCGCAAACTGTCGCTGCAACTCAGCCCAAGGATATTCTGCTGTTTGTAGATTTAACTCTGTACGTAGTGAAGCCAGAATTTTTTCATTTATTTCACGAGCCATAATCAATTGAGTATTAATAATGCGGAGGTTTTTCATTCGCTAACAAGGCGCCACCATCGTTGTAATTTGTGTCGGCCAAACGACGTGCCAACGTTATACATAAATTTTCCAACTCGTCGATTTTTTTATGTTGTTGATAGACGGTTTGATTGAGCACATCAAGTAAATCTTCTTGCGCAGTGATTTTAGTTTCTAGTGCGATGAGTCTATCTTCGAGATTCATGTTTATTCTTTCTGCAGGCATCTGAACAATATTGCACGGCATCCCACGTAGCACGCCATTTCTTACGCCATACAAATGGGCGAGAACAATGTAAACAAATTTTAGTCGGCAAGTTATGCGGATTACGAAAGCCTGACGGATTATTTTTTTCGCTCGCACCCATACTTAAGCTGCCTTCGGCTTTTGTAAAAGTGCTTTTAATCCTGCCAGTCTATCCTGTGGTGTAAGCTGTTCTTCTTCACTGGGCGCCGCATTGCCTTCTTCTAAACGCATTTCTTTTATAAAGCGCGATACTTCACAGGGTGCGCTATCGCGTGCACGTCGCCTTTTTTTACACCACGTGAGCGTCAAACTTCTTTGTGCACGTGTAATGCCGACATACATAAGTCTACGCTCTTCTTCTAGACGAGCTGCAATGCTTGCTGCTGGCGCATCAGGATCGCCTTTGTGCGGCAGTATGCCTTCTTCCACACCCACCATAAAAACATGACCAAACTCTAATCCTTTTGCTGCATGCAGCGTGGAGAGTCGTACTGCATCGGGATCTTGATCACGACCTTCTAACATGCTCATGAGAGCGACCATTTGGGTAAGCTCTAATAAAGATTTTTCAAGATCTTCACCTTCACGACCGCCATTCCCTTTTTGCTTTAGCCAGTCAACAAAATCTAATACGTTTTGCCATTTGTCTTGCGCCTGCATATCGTCAAAGGTTTGATAGAGATAGGCTTCGTAATTGATTTCTTTCATCATGTCATCTAAGACAGCTGCTGCATTTTCTCCTGTTGCAGCAGCACCTACACTCGCTGCACGTGATTCAAGCTGATTTATGAAATCACAAAATGCACGTAATGGTTCTAACTGCCTGTCACCTAATTTGGCTTCTAAACCACCTTTGAATACGGCTTCGAATAATGAGCATTGCCACTGACCTGCAAAGCTACCTAACACTTCTAATGTGGCTTGACCAATTCCACGACGTGGCGTGGTGACTGCACGAATAAAAGCAGGATCATCATCTGCATTTGCAATCAAGCGCAAATAACTAATGATGTCTTTGATTTCAGAGCGCTCAAAAAAACTTTGTCCGCCTGACATGACATAAGGAATGCGTTCACGTCTTAAGGCTTTTTCTAATGCACGCGATTGATGATTGCCGCGATACAGAATCGCATAGTCAGAAAATTTTGCACGTCGCTCGAACTTATGAGCTGACAACATGATCGCAACCTGATCTGCTTCAGCTTCTTCATCATCCATTGCTAGGACTTTGATGGGATCACCCAAGCCATGCTCAGACCACAGTATTTTTTCAAACAGCTTAGGATTATTTGCAATGACTGCATTAGCTGCCTGCAAGATGCGGGTGCTGGAGCGATAATTTTGTTCGAGTTTGATCAGCTTTAAATCAGGAAAATCTGTTTGTAGTGTTTTAAGATTTTCTATGGTTGCGCCACGCCATGCGTAGATTGCCTGATCATCATCGCCCACTGCTGTAAACATGGACTTCTTACCTGGCCCTGTGACCAGTAGCTTTACCAATTCATATTGACAGGTATTGGTGTCTTGATATTCATCGATCAGTAAATAGCGTAACTTACGCTGCCAACGATCACGTGCTGCTTCATCACGTTGAAACAGCTCTACTGGCAGTCGTATCAAATCATCAAAATCTACTGCCTGATAACTCGATAAAGTTGAAAGATAATTTCTATAGACCCGCGCTGCTTGCGCTTCTACTTCATCTTGCGCTTCTTGCAATGCTTGTTCTGGACTGATGAGGCCGTTCTTCCATAACGACATATGGTTTTGCATACGACGTATCGCTGCTTTATCTGTGGTCGCAGATAAATCCTGAACGATGGCAAAACAATCATCGCTATCCATAATAGAAAAACGATCTTTCAATCCGAGTGCGGCTGCTTCACGCCGCAATATATTCACGCCCAGTGAATGAAAGGTGGACACGGTAAGCTGTTTTGCCGCTTTCGGTTCTTTGAGTAATTTTGCAATTCGCTCACGCATTTCTAGCGCAGCTTTATTGGTAAATGTTAGTGCTGCGATATGCTTTGCTTCATAGCCATCGATTTCAATCAGACGCGTAATTTTTTGTGTGATAACGCGGGTTTTTCCTGAGCCGGCACCAGCTAGCACTAAGCATGGACCATCCATGTATTGAACGGCTTCACGTTGGGGAGAGTTAAGTGCTGACTGCATGTTCTATGGGGGATGGAGCGCAAAGTCTAAGACCGACATTGTATCGAAACTAGAGGGCTGTCGGGGTATGCCGTGCTAAAGTCTTGCTGAATGGTGGTTTTTTTCTTTCTTTGCTAATTCATTTTTATACGCTATGCAATTTGTTCACTTAATTGAAATTAATGCTGTAAATAACCCTTTAATTCCGCCTTTAACACGCGAGCAGTTGTGGCGTGGCTTAGTGATTCGTGCTGAAAGACCTACGCTTTTTCAACTAGGCTTAGATAGCTGTGAAATCATTGAACGCTCTGCGCAACATTTAGCGCGTGTTTTAAGTTTTGGAAAATTAGTTATTCATGATTCAGTACGATTTGAGTTTATGCATCAAGTGCTTTATCACGTACCGCAACAAAATGAGATTCCCGTTTCAGACTTAAGCATGACCATAGAAGAACCACAACCGGGCGCGCTCTTTGTGCGCTTTGAATATGATGATCATTTGCCTGATGACGACGATAAAGAAAATGCGATTTACAATGATTTTCGTCGTTCCGCTTATGAAGAATCTGATATCGATACCATACGCGTTATTCGACAATTAGCAGATCAAGGACAACTAGACGCACCTTTGCAGTAAAGAGCGCTTTTTTATTGATCGCTTTTCTTAAATATCTAGCGGATCTACTTCTAAGGTCCAGCGCACGCGTGATTTTAATGCACGCAAGCTTTGCATCCATGTTTTTAAAAAACCTTGTAGCTGCGCGCGCGACTGTGACTCTAACAATAATTGCGCTCGCTCTAAACCTGCTACACGCATTACCGTCAATGGCACGGGATCATTAAAACTAATTTGTTCATGCTCTAAGAGATTTTTTGCGTTTTCTAAAAACTCTATCGCTAGTTTTAATTCTTTCGCTTCTGCTCTCAATAATGCTTGATAAGCAAACGGCGGCAATCCAGCTGACTGCCTGTCTGCTAATGTCGCTAATGCGAATCCTGGATAGTCATGCTTTAACACAGCTTGATACAGTGGATGAGTTGGATAACGCGTTTGAATCAACACGACACTTTCATTACCGCTTTCTGTTTTCGCCGCACGACCTGCACGCCCTGCTACTTGCATTAACTGTGCAAACAATCTTTCACCTGCGCGATAGTCTTGTGAAAATAAAGCAGTGTCTGGGTTAATCACACCCACTAACGTGAGTCGTTGAAAGTCATGTCCTTTGGCTACCATTTGAGTGCCCAACAAAATATCTACATCACCCCTATGTACAGCATCAAAGGCCGCTTGTGCACTGCCTTTTTTACGAGTTGAATCTGCATCTATGCGTAGTATGCGTGCGTGTGGAAATAATTCTTGTAATTGCTCTTCGACTCTTTGTGTGCCGCGTCCCAATGGTTGTAAATCCGTGTTACCACAAGTTGGACAGGCAGAGGGTATACGTTGTTCTGCACTACAGTGATGGCAGCGTAATCGTCTATCTGGTTTATGAAACACCATGAATGCTGTACATCTTCTACATTGACTAATCCATCCACAAGCATCGCAATGTATTACGGGTGCATAACCTCGTCGATTTAAAAATAAGAGCGACTGCTCTCCTTTTTCTAAACGTGATCGAATGGCTGCTATCAGTGGTGCAGTTAAACCTTGTTGCGCTTTATTGCGCTCCATGACTATTACACCCACTTTAGGGAGTACTGCATTGGATGCAGCGCGTTGTTTCAATTCCAATTTTTTATAACGACCCACTGCTGCTGCTTGCCAACTTTCTATAGAGGGAGTTGCTGAACCTAAAACAATGGGGATGTTTAATTGATGTGCACGCCAAATCGCCAAGTCACGCGCAGAGTAACGTAGACCTTCTTGCTGTTTATAAGATGGATCATGTTCTTCATCGATCACGATGAACTTTAAATGTGGAAGAGAAGCGAGTACTGCTAATCGTGTACCTAACACAATTGCAGCCTGCCCTTGATGCGCTAGTAGCCACTGCTGTGTTCTTTCCCCTTCTGCCAGTTGACTATGTAGGGTCGCTACTATGACATGTGGAAAGCGTGTTCTGACATTCTGTTCTAACTGCGGCGTGAGATTTATCTCCGGCACCAAGATGAGAATTTGCGCTGGCAATGCTTGTTCTGCAGCTTGTTTGAGTATGCGTTCGGCAGCGTGTAAATACACCTCTGTTTTGCCGCTACCTGTTACACCAAATAAAAGACTGGTTGAAAATTCTTGGCTCGCTGTCAGGGCCTCTACTGCGAATTGTTGTTCTTGATTCAGATGAGGTTTGGCGAGCGCTTGTGCGCTTGCATCAGGCAACTGTAAGGCAGTTTTTTTCAAGGCTTTATCTAGTGCAGTAGTTTTCAGCGCACGCAGATTTTTTGGGCAAGCCGGTAATACGACTTCTCCAATCGGACGTTGGTAATAATCCGCAGCAAAGCGACAAAGGGCAATCCAAGTCGTTGAAAGTGGCGAAAGTTGACTGCGAACCGCAATTACATCGCGCAATTTGTCTGATGGGACATCAGTCGAGTCATGAATACTCAGAATACAACCAACGATTTCACGCCGGCCAAACGGCACCAATACAAACTGTCCAGGCTCTGGAAAGGCTGCGTTTTTGTCGGAAGCTATCCACCGATAATCAAATTCACTGTCAAGTGGGGTGTCTAGGGCGATTCTTAATATTCTGTAATCCACAACTTAATGTAATTCCTCAGAAGTTTGGCTAAGCCCTCGGTTTACAAAGTGATTTTCTAATATCCACAAGAGCTGTGGATAACTTTGTGTGCAACTAGGGCTTGACAGCTGAAAAGCCTTGATTTTATGCGGCAGAACACATTTTGCCCAAAAGGAATGCAGCGCATTAAGCCTATATAAATCAGCTAGTTAGCGATAGGCTGTTCGAACAGTAAAAAAATATTTTAAAAATTTTCTGCTTGACTTATGGCCGTAACGTTTTGTGAATAAGTGCAACTTTAAATCAACTAAAAACTAGTATTTTGCAGTTAGTTCATGACTTTTAAGCATGCATTACACACATCTTTTATATCCATTTTTATCTCTATGCATTCCGACTCACTTAGATTACGTGAGCGCTGTTTTCAGTCATCAAGTACACGACAAAAGTTACTCTGAAAATAAATAGGAAGTGATGCTCTTAAAGATGGGGTGTGGATATCTTTGTGCACAAATCTTTTCGATTTTGTAATGTCCGCCTGTTTTTTGACAAGAACTTCTCAAATCTATTTGGCTAACGTCATTAAATCTCTCATGAAATCAAGCCTGTAGAGATCAGCATGCGCCTGTTTCTGCAAAACAGCTGGATCACCAATCATTCTTAAAATTGCAAGATTTAATGTGTATAACAGTGAAGGAGATCACCGTAAAGCGGGTAGATCTCCTCTCACTTTGGCCAAAATTAGGCGCGCATGCTGCGACTGATTTCATGTACGGCATCAACCAACACCGTTACGGATTCAGGCGGGGTAAATTGAGAAATCCCATGCCCTAGGTTAAAGACATGACCGGAATTCGCCGTGGGTTTACCAAATGCCTGCAAGGTCTTTTCCACTTCGGATCGGATTTGCTCTGGTTTCGCGAACAAGACATTTGGATCGAGATTTCCTTGCAAGGCGACTTTGTTGCCCACTTTTGCGCGTGCCTTGCTGAGATTAACGGTCCAATCTAAACCTACGGCATCAGCACCTATGTCTGCGATTTCTTCTAACCACAAACCACCGCCTTTGGTGAATACAATGGATGGAATCTTTACGCCGTTATGTTCGCTCTTCAATTGCTTCACAACTTCGCGCATATAAGCCAGAGAAAATGTCTGGTAAATGCCATCTGCTAACGCACCGCCCCAAGTATCGAAAATCATCACAGCCTGAGCACCGGCTTCAATTTGTGCATTCAAATAGCCCGCCACTGCTGCTGCGTTGGTTTTCAAAATATGGTGCATCAAATCTGGTCGGTCATACAGCATGCTCTTAACTAAACGGAAATCGTCCGATCCGCCACCTTCCACCATGTAGCAAGCCAGTGTCCAAGGGCTACCAGAAAAGCCGATGAGTGGAACACGTCCATCTAAGCTGCGTCGAATCTGGGTGACTGCATCAAACACATATTGCAGGCTAGAGAGATCAGGGACTTGCAGTGCACGTACCGCTTTTTCATCCCGAAGTGGATGGGCAAAGCGTGGACCCTCACCTTCGGCAAAAGATAAACCTAGTCCCATAGCATCGGGTACGGTCAAAATATCAGAAAATAAAATCGCAGCGTCGAGCTTGTAACGATCTAAAGGCTGCAAGGTGACTTCAGTTGCGTAATCAGGATTAGTCGCCAACCCCATGAAAGAGCCGGCTTGTTTACGTGTCTCTCGATATTCAGGTAAATAACGTCCAGCTTGGCGCATTAACCATAACGGTGTGTAATCGGTGGGTTGGCGCATTAAGGCGCGTAAGAATGTATCGTTTTTTAGTGGTGCAAATGATGTCGACATAACTATTCCTGAAACCGTGTTTAATCTCTCTATTATCGCCCAAAGCGAACTAATTTTGCCCAATAACTTACACCTTCATAGCGTAAGTATGCTCACTAATTTTATTAATTAGCTAGCAATTACAACCTCTACATGTGCCTCTGTCAGTAGTTTCGATAATGCTGGCGGTGGCGCAGCATCACAAAAAAGTTTATCGATTTCTGATAAATGCGCTAATTTCACCATCGCTTGCCGACTAAATTTGTCATAGTCTGCAACCAACCAAACCTCACGCGACTGCTCAATAATTGCCTGAGCTACTTTCACTTCACGAGGATCAAAGTCGCGCAAGGTGCCATCAGGTTCTATGCTGGAGACACCGATAATCCCCACATCAACTTTAAACTGGCGTATGAAATCTATGGTTGATTCGCCTACGATGCCACGATCTCGCCCACGCACCACACCCCCAGCAAGTATGACTTCACATCCTGGCTGATCCGCCAATATTGCAGCCACATTCAGATTATTGGTCACCACATGCAAGCCTTGATGATCCACCAAAGCGCGTGCTACTTCCTCGGTGGTAGTGCCAATATTAATTAACAAGGAGCTGCCAGGTCGAACTCGCTCTGCAACGGCAGCGGCAATTCTGCGTTTGGCGTCCATGTTTAATACTAGGCGCTGGCTATAGTCGATATTTTCAACCGAAGAAGGCAAGCCCACACCACCATGGTAGCGCGCCAAAAGTTTGGCTTCTTCCATTAATTTCACATCGCGCCGCACGGTTTGTGGCGTGACTTGGAGTTGCGAAGCCAGATCTTCAACCGACACAGTGACATGGCGCCGCACTGCCTCAAGCAATCTTCGCTGACGCGGATTAAGTGTCATGGCAATTCCGAACAAATTTCAAAAAGAAAATAAAGAAAAGAAGCGAACGCATTTGATGAATAGTATGTTGATTTTTGTTCGTTTAGAGGATATTGTTATTACGCATTATCGATACAGACCACCTGTTTAGCAATCCACAATCTCATTTTTCTATTCGTTTAAAGCGTAACTGTTTTGTTATGGCCTTTTATATAAAGGCTTATAGTGAAAGTGGTTACTCACACCTTTTTGTAGTTCATAAAAATATCGATCACAGCACATGGAAGTAGCCAAACAAACTCTCGATTGCGATGTGCTCATCATAGGTGGCGGCATTAATGGTGCCGGTATCGCTAGAGATGCGGCCGGTCGAGGTTTGTCGGTGGTGCTATGCGAAAAAGATGATCTGGCCTCCCATACCTCGTCAGCTTCCACAAAGTTAATCCATGGTGGATTACGTTATCTCGAACACTATGAATTTGGACTAGTTCGCAAAGCCTTAATTGAGCGCGAAGTCTTGTTACGCGCGGCGCCGCACATCATGTGGCCTATGCGCTTTGTGATGCCGCATGACCAAGGTCAACGACCCGCTTGGATGATACGCGCCGGACTTTGGGTATATGACTTTCTGGCAAAACGTGAATTACTGCCCGGTTCAGGCAGTATCAATTTACGAACCCACCCTGCCGGTCAATCGCTTAAACCCGAATTCACTAAGGGTTTCATTTATTCTGATGGTTGGGTGGATGATGCACGTTTAGTCGTGCTTAACGCCATGGATGCTGCCGAACATGGCGCCACAATCTTGACGCATACGCGTTGTGAAAAAGCTGGCCGCGTGCAGGGCCAATGGCAAGCCACCTTGCGTAATGAAAATGGCCAGACCACCCAAGTTCACGCACGCTCACTCGTTAATGCGGCTGGACCATGGGCTACACAATTTTTGCAAGACGCTGCTCATAGGCCCAGCTCTAAAGCGCTGCGCTTGATAAAAGGCAGCCATATCGTGGTCAAACAATTGTTTGATCACCCCTTTGCTTATATTTTTCAAAATCCAGATGGCCGTATTGTTTTTGCTATCAACTATGAACAAGATTTCACGCTGATTGGTACGACAGATGTGGAATATCACGGTGACGCCAATAAGGTAGAAATCGACGCAAGCGAAATCACTTATTTATGTGAGCTCACGCAGCGTTACTTCAAAAAGCCTCTTACCCCTGCTGACGTGGTTTGGTCTTATTCTGGCGTGCGACCCTTGTTGGAAGATGAATCAGCCAACGCCTCTGAAATTACGCGCGACTATAAATTAGATTTAGAAGGTGAAACTGCACCGCTACTGTCCGTTTTCGGTGGGAAGATCACAACCTTCCGTAAACTCGCTGAAGAAGCGGTTGACTTGCTTGCACCTAAACTCGGCAACCATGGTGGAAAATGGACTGAACATGCCTGCCTACCAGGTGGCGATTTATACGGCAAGCAACCACAAAATAAATCGGTAAGAGAATACGAAGGTTTTGTTTATCAACTTCAAACTGAATTTAATTGGCTGCCTACTAAATTAGTAACGCGTTATGCGCGTGCTTACGGCACCCGTACTAGAAAGCTATTGATAGGACGCCATACCTTAGCTGATATGGGTGAAGAGCTTGCGCCTAATTTGTATGCGGCTGAGTTGGAATATCTGTTAAAAAATGAATGGGCACATAACAGTGCCGATATACTGTGGCGACGTTCTAAGCTGGGACTCCATGTGCCAGCAGACACTGCACACAAGATAGACCGTTGGATTGAAAACCGAAAATAAAAAACACTTCTGTAGACCTCGCAGCAAATAATAAAGTGGTCGCAGAAAAAAGTTAGGAGACGCGCAGTGCGGCTTGAACTACAAGGCGTCAGCAAAAAGCTGGGCGCTGAAACGCATCTTTATCCTCTTACGGTTGCGCTAGTACCGGGCGCAATCAATATTATTCTTGGCGCCACACTCGCAGGCAAAACCACGCTTATGCGTTTAATGGCTGGCCTAGATAAACCTACTGAAGGCAAAGTGATAGCAGATGGTGTTGATGTCACAGGTGTTCCTGTTCGTGAACGACATTTAGCCATGGTGTATCAGCAATTCATTAACTATCCTTCATTAACAGTTTTCGAAAACATTGCTTCGCCATTAAGAATTGCAGGACAACTATCAGAAGAACATATTCTTAGCCGCGTCAATGCCATGGCAGAGCGTTTACATATTTCTGCTTTTCTCGATCGTCATCCTGCTGCACTCTCAGGTGGACAACAACAAAGAACCGCATTAGCACGCGCTTTGATAAAAGAAGCGGGCTTATTATTATTAGACGAGCCACTGGTTAATCTTGATTACAAATTACGTGAAGAGCTACGCAGTGAATTAACCGAACTTTTTTCAAGTGGAAAAACAACCGTGGTGTATGCAACCACAGAACCACTCGAAGCATTGCAATTAGGCGGACACACCATAGTCATGCATGAAGGTCGATTACTACAACACGGCGAAACCTTAGCGATCTTTAATGCGCCTAATTCCATACAAACAGCGCGCACCTTTAGTGATCCTCCGATTAATTTAATGCCAGCCAAGCTCGATGCAAATGGTGTTGCTACCATTGATGATGCTATGCATCTGCCTCTTTCAGCCAGTCAGCGTGCTTGTGTAGTAGGTCGTCATGAAGTTGTACTTGGACTGCGCGCACATAGTCTACGACTCTCATCTGAACACAGAAATGATTACGCTCTGCATGCTAATGTCGATCTAGCTGAGATTAGTGGTTCAGAAACCTATGTGCATTTTCATCACGCAGGCATTTCTTTGGTTGCACAATTATCTGGTGTACATCAACTAGAAATCGGTGTGGCTGCCACTCTGTATTTTCAGCCAGAAGATGTTTTTATCTTCGATCATGACGGTGCATTATTGTTTGCACCTAGCCAGGCAGGAGCTTGACCATGGCACGTATAGAATTAGTCAACCTAGCCCATTCTTACAAAGCACATCCGACTTCTCCTTCGGACTATGCACTACTGCCTATGACCATGACTTGGGACGATGGTGGTGCTTATGCATTACTTGGCCCATCTGGTTGTGGCAAGACGACCTTACTGAATATTATTTCTGGTTTAGTTATTCCATCCGAAGGACAAGTGCTGTTTGATGGTAAAGATGTGACCAGGCTGCCAACCGAAGCACGTAACATAGCGCAGGTTTTTCAATTCCCTGTTATTTACGACACGATGACCGTGCGTGAAAATCTTGCCTTCCCTTTGAAAAATCGTGGATGGAAAACAGCTGACATTACTAAACGTGTTGATCAGATTGCGGAAATTCTCGAACTCACTTCTGATCTCAAACATCGTGCAAGTGGTTTAACAGCCGATGCAAAACAAAAAATATCTTTAGGGCGTGGCTTAGTACGACCTGATGTTGCCGCAGTTTTATTTGATGAACCGTTAACCGTGATTGATCCGCATCTCAAATGGTTATTGCGACGTAAGCTAAAAGAGATTCATCATGAATTAAAACTCTCTCTAATTTATGTCACGCATGATCAAGTTGAGGCTTTAACTTTTGCTGATCAAGTGGTCGTGATGACGCAAGGAGAAGTCGTACAAGTGGGTTCTGCGCAGGTTTTGTTTGAAGAGCCTGAACATACATTCGTCGGTTACTTTATCGGCAATCCTGGTATGAATTTACTGCCTTGTAGTGTGTCGCAAAATAAAGTGCGTATAAACGGCTTAGAAACCTCCTTATCAGTGCCTGAAAATTTTCTGCATGCTGTTAATAATGGATCAGCTAACAATGTAATTAAGTTAGGTATACGCCCTGAGTTTGTTGAGTGTCATGCCACATCCATAGCAAATTCTTTACCTGCACAATTGAGTATGGTGCGCAATATGGGCACGCATTGGCTAGCAAGTTGCCAGCTTGGCGAACATAAAGTAGCTGCCAAGTTGCGACATGAACCGGGCAAAGTTGGGTCACCTATCTGGCTTAGCTTCTCTTCAGAGCGCACGCTCTTTTATGTAAACGATAAACGGGTGCGATAAGATGAAAACCTATAACAACAAAGCATGGTGGCTCATTTTTCCCGTGATTTTATCGGTGGCTTTTTCAGCCATCATGCCTTTAATGACGGTAGTGAATTACTCCGTACAAGATATTCTTGGACCTGATCAAGCGGTCTTTGTAGGCATGGAATGGTTTCGTGCTGTGATGCGTGATAGTGATTTACATGGCGCTTTATTCCGCCAGCTGATATTTTCAATTGCTGTACTTGTGATTCAAATTCCGCTTGGCATAGGTGTTGCGTTAACTATGCCTGCGCAAGGATGGCGTGCTTCTTTATCTTTAGTTTTAGTTGCATTACCACTTCTGATACCTTGGAATGTGGTCGGTACCATCTGGCAAATCTTTGCTCGTGGTGACATAGGCTTACTTGGTAATACTATTAATAATGTAGGCATTAGCTATAACTACACAGGAGATTCTTTTGATGCGTGGATAACAGTGTTGGTAATGGATATCTGGCATTGGACACCATTAGTTGTTTTACTTTGCTATGCCGGTTTACGCGCCATTCCTGATGCGTATTATCAAGCTGCGCGTATAGATGGCGCCTCACGTTTTGCTGTGTTTCGTTTTATTCAATTACCTAAGCTACGTAATGTACTCATGATTGCTGTGCTATTACGTTTCATGGATAGCTTCATGATTTATACCGAGCCGTTTGTATTAACCGGCGGCGGCCCTGGTAATGCAACCACTTTTCTTTCGCAATACTTAACGCAAAAAGCGGTAGGCCAATTTGACTTAGGTCCTGCGGCTGCATTTTCATTGATTTATTTTCTGATCATCTTGCTGTTCTCATTCATTTTATATAACTGGATGCAGCGTGTAGGAACAGGAGATCAAGCATGATGCGCAAGAATATTTCGCGGTTGATCTTAGTGTGCTTCCTCACTGGATCGCTATTACCGATTTATTGGATGCTCAACATGTCATTGAAAACCAATGAAGAGATCATTGGTGTCATGACGATGTGGCCTACTCATCTTACATTCAACAATTACCTCACCATCTTTACTGATGAGTCTTGGTATAGCGGTTACATTAATTCCATTATTTATGTTGCACTGAATATGGTGATGTCGGTTACCTTAGCATTGCCTGCTGCTTATGCTTTTTCTCGCTATTCTTTTTTAGGTGATAAGCATGTATTTTTTTGGTTGCTAACTAATCGCATGACACCGCCTGCAGTTTTTCTTTTACCTTTCTTTCAACTGTATTCCACCGTCGGCATGATGGACACGCATTTAGCTGTCGCGTTAGCGCACTTGCTTTTTAATGTGCCATTAGCAGTTTGGATACTGGAAGGTTTTATGTCAGGCATTCCTAAAGAAATTGATGAGACTGCTTACATAGATGGCTATAGTTTTCCTAAATTCTTTGTGAAGATTTTTCTGCCTCTGATTAAATCAGGCATAGGTGTTACAGCTTTCTTTTGTTTCATGTTTAGTTGGGTTGAATTATTACTTGCTCGAACACTTACCTCTGTGAATGCAAAACCAATTGCTGCCACGATGACGCGCACTGTTTCTGCAGCCGGTATGGATTGGGGAGTGTTAGCCGCTGCTGGTACGCTTACGATAGTGCCAGGTGCTTTAGTAATTTGGTTTGTGCGACATTACATCGCTAAGGGTTTTGCGATGGGGAGGGTGTAAATGGGGCAAGCTCTTTCATGGATGGCATGGACTACTCCCATTGCTATTTTTTTCATTAGTGTTTTGATTATGTTAATTGGAATGACAATTTGGCAAGTCAAATCACCTAGTTTGGAAAGAAAAGGATTTCTTCCTATATCGACTACCCGTGGCGATCGTTTGTTTATTGGATTGCTATGCGCTGCTTATGTTAATTTAGCTTGGGCTGGACTGACCGATGTCACACAATACATTGGTGCTGTTTTAGGATTTGCTTTACTCGTTGTTGTGATGCGTTGGGGTTGACCATTACATTAAGTAGAGTTAAAACAATATAAATTTTGGATGCGTTGGGGTTAACCCTCGCTTCATCGTGACCCCGGATAACTTCCCGCCGGTGGTCATGCTTATAAGACCGGGAAGGCAGAGGAGATAAAGTCGTGAAACTTAAACTTAGCGCAATAGCGATTGCAGCTATGCTGGCTTCGGGTGTTTCCCAAGCTGACATGAAGGCAGCCGAAAAGTGGGTGAAGCAAGAGTTCAAACCTTCAACTTTAAGCGAGAAACAACAGCTTGATGAAATGAAGTGGTTTATTGATGCTGCTGCAAAACTCAAAGCCAAGGGTGTGAATGAAATTAGCGTTGTATCAGAAACCATTGATACTCACGTTTATGAATCTAAGGTGATGGCCAAAGCTTTTGAAGAAATCACCGGTATTAAAGTTAAACATGACTTGATTCAAGAAGGCGACGTAGTTGAAAAACTGCAAACCTCTATGCAATCCGGTAAAAGTATTTATGACGGTTGGATCTCTGACTCTGACTTAATTGGTACCCACTTCCGTTATGGTGCAGTGATTCCTCTTTCTGATTACATGGCTGGTGCAGGTAAAGAATTTACCAACCCAGGTTTAGATCTGAAAGATTTTATTGGTATTAGTTTTGTGACTGGTCCTGATAAGAAAATTTATCAATTACCAGACCAACAGTTTGCTAACCTCTACTGGTTCCGTGCTGACTGGTTTGCTCGCAAAGATTTGCAAGACAAGTTTAAAGCTAAGTATGGCTATGACTTAGGTGTGCCACAAAACTGGTCTGCCTATGAAGACATCGCTAACTTCTTTACCAATGATGTGAAAGAGCTCGACGGTAAAAAAGTGTATGGTCATATGGACTACGGCAAAAAAGATCCATCATTAGGATGGCGCTTTACCGATGCATGGTTATCAATGGCAGGTACCGCTGACAAAGGTATTCCTAACGGTATGCCAGTTGATGAATGGGGTATTCGTGTAGGTGCTGACAAGTGCACACCAGTAGGTGCTTCTGTTTCTCGTGGCGGTGCAACTAACTCACCTGCTGCTGTTTATGCGTTGACCAAGTACATCGATTGGATGAAGCTGTATTCACCAAAAGAAGCTATGGGTATGACCTTCTCAGAAGCAGGTCCAGTTCCTGGTCAAGGTCAGATTGCTCAGCAAATCTTCTGGTACACAGCCTTTACTGCATCGATGGCAAAAGCACCTGCTGTCAACAATGCAGATGGTTCACCTAAATGGCGTATGGCTCCTGGACCCCATGGCCCATACTGGAAAGAAGGTATGCAGAATGGTTATCAGGACGTAGGTTCATGGACCTTCTTCAAATCTACACCTGATGAACGTAAAGCAGCTGCTTGGTTGTATGCACAGTTCATCAACTCAAAAACCACTTCACTCAAAAAATCGATTGAAGGTGTTACGTTTGTTCGTGACTCAGACATCCGTCATGAGTACTTCACGAAAAATGCTGCTAAGTACGGTGGCTTGATTGAGTTCTATCGCAGCCCAGCACGTGTTGCATGGACACCAACCGGAACCAACGTACCTGATTATCCTAAGCTGGCTCAGCTCTGGTGGAAAAATGTAGCGACTGCGGTCACTGCAGAAAAAACACCACAAGCAGCGATGGATAATCTGGCAAAAGAGATGGATGACGTAATGGGTCGTTTAGAGCGCGCAGGTATGAAAAACTGCACACCTAAACTCAATCCTGAAGGTGATCCAGCAAAATACTTATCTGATAATGCTGCACCTTGGAAGAAGCTTGCTAATGAAAAGCCGAAAGGCGAAACCATTGCGTATGACAAGCTACTCTCCGCTTGGAAAGCTGGTCGCGTAAAATAAGTTTGCGCTGTTTCAGGACGCGGTTTATATAACCGCGTCCGGTTTCCGACTGTTTGGATTTAATGCGCGACTTTGTTCGCGCATTTTTTTATTCTTTAAAGAGGGCCGTATGTCCGAACAATTTATTTTAGCTATTGATCAAGGTACAACTAGCTCACGCGCTATTTTGTTTGATCGACATGGACATATTCACGGCACTGCGCAAAAAGAGTTTAGACAAATTTTTCCTCATCCTGGATGGGTTGAGCATGATGCCAATGAGATTTGGTCATCACAACTTGCAGTTGCTCAGCAAGTGCTGCGTGATCATCATTTAACTGCACAAGATGTGGCAGCGATCGGTATTACCAATCAACGCGAAACAACAGTATTGTGGGATAAAAAAACCGGAGAGCCAGTTGCGAATGCGATTGTTTGGCAAGATAGACGCACTGCTAGTTTATGTGATGCTTTACGTGCTGATGGTAAGGGACTACTAGTACAAGAGAAAACTGGACTTGTTATTGATGGTTATTTTTCAGGTACTAAGTTAAGTTGGTTGCTCGACAATGTAACTGGCGCACGTGAACGGGCAGAACGTGGTGAGCTTGCGTTTGGTACTGTTGATGCTTGGTTAATTTATAAACTCTCAGGTGAGTATGTTACTGATACAAGTAATGCGTCTCGTACTATGCTGTTTAATATACATACACTTAACTGGGATGATGAATTACTTAGTTTGTTAAACATTCCACGAGCTATACTTCCACAAGTTGTACCAAGCAGCGGCATCGCTGCACATACCCGTTCAGAATTTTTCGGCACACCCATTCCTATTGCAGGTATAGCGGGTGACCAACAAGCTGCTACTTATGGTCAAGCATGCTATCACTCAGGTATGGTGAAAAGCACTTACGGTACAGGTTGTTTTATTTTAATGAATACAGGTCGTGCGGTTACATCAAAAAACAATTTACTCACAACCGTAGGTTGGACAACTGGTCATTCAACACCGCATCACACTGACTATATGTTAGAGGGTGGTGTATTTATGGGTGGTGCTACGATACAGTGGTTACGTGATGGCTTAGGTATCATTAAACAGTCCGCTGATGTTGAAGCTTTAGCTAGTAATGTAAAAGATTCAGATGGCGTGACTTTTGTTCCTGCCTTCTCTGGTTTAGGTGCACCGCATTGGGATGCCTATGCTCGTGGTACTTTACTGGGACTGACGCGGGGCACAACAGCAGGACATATTGCTAGAGCTGCACTAGAGGGCATTGCGTTTCAAACTGCAGATGTAGTCAGTGCTATGCAAAAAGATGCCACATTACCTCTTAAAGAATTACGTGTGGATGGTGGTGCTGCTAGCAATAACTTATTAATGCAATTTCAAGCGGACATCATGGGTGTTCCTGTAGTGCGTCCACAAGTTACAGAAACTACTGCATTAGGCGCTGCTTATCTTGCAGGTCTTGGTGTGGGGTTTTGGAGTTCGCAAGATGAGATTGCAGCGCAATGGAAAGTAGAACGAAGGTTCGAGCCTAGTATGGCTGCTGATGAAAGATCTTCTCGCTTGGAAGTATGGAATCGTGCAATTGATCGATCTAAGACTTGGGCTTAATTCACAGCACAGTAAAAAAGGCAGCCTAGGCTGCCTTTTTTACCGTAACAAATTTGTTTAACGTTTGTTACGATACTTTGCGATAGCAGCTAGTTCAGCAACTGCAACTGCAAGTTCAGCACGAGCGTGGGCGTAATCAATATCTGATTCGCTTTTCTCTACTTTTTGTTCCGCCAATTTCTTTGCCTCAGCTGCTTTAGCTTCATCAAGATCATGACCACGTATCGCTGTGTCTGCTAGAACGGTTACGGCATGCGGTTGAACTTCCAGAATACCGCCAGCAACAAAGACGAATTCTTCTTCTGCTTGACCTGGTACTTTGATGCGAAGTGCGCCAGGACGTATACGCGTGATCAAAGGAATATGACGCGGATAAATACCCAACTCACCTGTTTCGCCAGGCACAGTTATGAACTCGGCAGGGCCACCGTATATATTTTCTTCAGCTGACACGACGTCAACATGAATTGTGTTTGCCATTTTGAATCCTTGGTGATGTGACCGCTGTTACACGGTCACACTGCACATTAGTTTGCGATTTTCTTCGCTTTTTCAATTGCTTCGTCTATGGTACCAACCATGTAGAACGCTTGCTCAGGCAAGTGATCTAATTCGCCAGACGCAATCATCTTAAAGCCTTTGATTGTGTCTTTAAGTGACACGTATTTACCTGGTGAACCGGTAAAGACTTCCGCTACGTGGAATGGCTGAGACAAGAAACGTTGCATCTTACGAGCACGTGCAACAGTCAATTTATCTTCAGGTGCCAACTCATCCATACCTAGAATGGCAATGATGTCACGCAGTTCTTTGTAGCGTTGCAATGTACCTTGTACTGCACGCGCTGTATCGTAATGCTCTGGTCCAACTACATTCGGATCAAGCTGACGTGAAGTGGAATCGAGTGGATCAACCGCAGGATAAATACCTAATGCAGCGATATCACGTGACAACACAACGGTGGAGTCTAAGTGAGCAAAGGTAGTCGCTGGTGAAGGATCGGTTAAGTCATCGGCTGGAACATACACAGCTTGAATTGAAGTAATCGAACCTGTTTTGGTTGAAGTAATACGCTCTTGTAAACGACCCATTTCTTCAGCCAATGTAGGTTGATAACCCACCGCAGAAGGCATACGGCCTAAGAGCGCTGATACTTCGGTACCAGCCAATGTATAACGATAAATATTATCAACGAAGAAGAGAACGTCACGGCCTTCATCACGGAATGACTCAGCGATAGTCAAACCAGTTAACGCAACACGCAGACGATTGCCTGGTGGCTCATTCATCTGACCATACACCATGGCTACTTTTGAATCGCCTAGCTTCTCTAAATTCACAACGCCTGAGTCAGCCATCTCGTGATAGAAGTCATTACCTTCACGAGTACGCTCACCTACACCAGCAAATACGGATAAACCTGAGTGTGCTTTAGCGATGTTGTTAATCAGTTCCATCATGTTCACGGTCTTACCTACACCCGCACCACCGAACAGACCAACTTTTCCGCCTTTAGCAAACGGACAAACTAGATCAATCACCTTGATACCAGTTTCAAGTAATTCTTGTGAAGGTGATAGTTCATCATAAGCTGGTGCTTTACGATGAATCGATGCTGTGTGGGTTTGATCAACTGGGCCGCGCTCATCAATTGGCTGACCTAGCACGTCCATAATACGGCCTAAGGTTGCTTTACCAACTGGCACCATAATTGGTTTGCCGGTGTTTTGAATGATCATACCGCGACGCAGGCCATCAGATGTGCCCAACGCAATAGTACGAACAATGCCGTCACCCAGCTGTTGCTGAACTTCTAGTGTCAGCTCAGAGCCTGCCATTTTCAGTGCGTCATAAATTTTCGGCAATGCATTGCGTGGGAATTCCACGTCAACCACAGCACCGATACACTGAACGATTTTGCCATCAGCCATTTTCGTTCCTTCAATGAGAAATGTGAATTGGGTTCAATTAAACCGCGGCCGCACCGGCCACGATCTCGGAAAGTTCTTTAGTAATTGCTGCCTGACGGGTCTTGTTGTAGATGAGTTTCAACTCACCAATCACATTACCTGCGTTATCTGTTGCAGCTTTCATCGCTACCATACGTGCTGATTGTTCAGATGCCATATTCTCAGCCACTGATTGATAGATCAATGCTTCTGCATAACGCACCATCAGCTCATCAATCACTGTTTGCGCATCTGGCTCATACAGATAATCCCAGGAATGCGAATTCACTGGTTCTATTCTGTCTGCCGTCAGTGGCAACAACTGCTCAACAACGGGCTCTTGTTTCATCGTATTGATGAAGCGTGTATAGCAAAGATAAACCGCATCTAACAAGCCATCATCATAAGCATCGAGTACAACTTTTACTGGTCCAATTAAATGTTCCAGATGTGGGGTATCACCAAGCTGTGTTGCATGTGAAACGACTTTCACACCGATACGATTTAAAAAGCCTAAACCTTTATTACCGATCGCAACTGCTTCGATTTTTTTCCCAGCTGTTTCTAACTCACGCATTTTTTGCGTTGCCATACGCAGCATGTTGGTGTTCAAGCCACCGCACAAACCCTTGTCCGTTGTAACAATAATCATGGCAACTTTTTTACTGTTGTCATGTTTAATCATGAACGGATGTTTGTACTCTGGATTTGCCTGAGCTAAATGCGAGACGATAGCGCGTATGTTTTCGCTATATGGTCTGGCAGCACGCATCTTTTCCTGCGCTTTGCGCATTTTAGAAGCGGCCACCATTTCCATCGCCTTGGTGATCTTCTTCGTGTTTTCTACGCTCTTGATCTTACCGCGTATCTCTTTACCTGCAGCCATGCAAGCTACTCCTTATCGCGCGATTAAGATCAGAAAGTTTTCTTGAAGTTGGTGATCGCTGCAGCTAATTCTGCCTCGCCATCTTTTTCAAGTTGCTTAGTATCTTCAATTTTCTTCAACAGGCCAGCATGACTGGTTTGCATGAAGTGATGAAGATCGTGTTCAAAGCCTAATACATCTTTCACTTCGATATCATCTAAGTAGCCTTTGTTAACTGCAAACAAAGTAACTGCCATCAGAGATATTGGTTGTGGTGAGTATTGAGCTTGTTTCAGCAACTCGGTAACGCGTGCGCCACGATCTAACTGCTTACGTGTTGCTTCGTCGAGATCCGATGCGAACTGAGCAAACGCTGCTAATTCACGATACTGCGCTAAGTCGGTACGAATACCGCCTGAGAGATTTTTAATAACCTTGGTCTGCGCTGCACCACCCACACGCGATACAGAAATACCTGCATTAATCGCTGGACGAATACCTGCGTTAAACAATGAAGTTTCCAAGAAGATCTGACCGTCTGTAATTGAAATTACATTGGTTGGAACGAATGCAGAAACGTCACCTGCTTGAGTTTCAATGATAGGCAATGCAGTCAATGAACCTGTTTTACCTTTAACTTCACCTTTGGTGAATGCTTCAACATAATCAGGATTCACACGTGCTGCACGCTCGAGCAAACGTGAGTGGAGATAGAACACATCGCCAGGGAAAGCTTCACGACCTGGTGGACGACGTAACAGCAATGAAACTTGACGATATGCCACAGCTTGCTTGGACAAATCATCATAAATAATTAAAGCATCTTGACCACGATCACGGAAGTATTCGCCCATTGCGCAACCTGAGTAAGCAGAGACATATTGCATCGCTGCTGACTCTGATGCAGAAGCAGCAACCACGATGGTGTAACCCAACGCGCCATGCTCATCTAATGCACGTACTACGTTTTTGATCGAAGAAGCTTTTTGACCAATCGCAACATAGATACAAGTAACGTCCTGACCTTTTTGATTGATGATGGTGTCAATCGCAACTGCTGTCTTTCCTGTTTGACGGTCACCAATAATCAACTCACGTTGACCACGACCGATAGGCACCATGGAGTCAATTGACTTCAGACCTGTTTGCAAAGGCTGCGATACTGATTGACGAGCGATAACGCCAGGTGCGATTTTTTCAATCGGTGCAGTTAACTTTGCATTGATAGGACCCAAGCCATCAATCGGCTGACCCAATGCATTAACTACACGGCCTTTAAGCTCTGGACCAATCGGCACTTCAAGAATACGACCGGTACATTTAACAACGTCGCCTTCGGAGATATGCTCGTATTCACCCAGAATAACGGCACCGACCGAGTCGCGCTCAAGATTCAATGCCAGACCAAACGTGTTGCCTGGGAATTCAAGCATCTCGCCTTGCATCGCATCTGACAATCCATGAATACGGCAGATACCATCAGTCACCGAAATTACGGTACCTTGGTTGCGAATTTCGGCGCCTGCGCCGAGACCCTGAATCCGGCTCTTGATCAGCTCGCTGATTTCAGACGGGTTGAGTTGCATGTTAGCTCCTGATTGATTGAGACTGGCGAAGTCGCTGCCTGCCCGGTCTCGCAATAACTAAATAATTTCTATCTTTTTACGCGGCGAGCACCGTATGCATATGCTCTAAACGTGCCCGCACGGATGTATCTAATACCTCATCACCCACTGTAACTTTGACACCACCAATCAATGATTGATCGACTGTCACGGTTGTGTTGAGTTTGCGTCCAAATTTCTTTTCGAGTCCGGCCTTTAATTCAGATACTTGCGCATCTGTAATAGGAAACGCACTGACGATTTCTGCATCAGCACTGCTCTCGAAATGATTCTTCAAGGTTTGAAATTGCGCTGCAATTTCAGGCAACAAAGTTAAGCGTCCGTTTTCTACCAAGGCTGCTACGAGATTTTTCACCTCTGAGGTAACAGCACTTTCCAATGCTGATAAAAAAATCTCGCTAACTTGTGCATTTTCCGCACGCGGATTATGTGCAAGCTCTGCTAACTCTGGAACAGATGCAATTTGCGCCATTTCACCTAGCAACTCAGACCACGCAGCCAATGAATTCGGCTGCGCTATTCTGAAAACAGCTTCTGCATAAGGTCTAGCAATTGTCGCGAGTTCAGCCATGATTACAGCTCTGCTTTTAATTGGTTGAGTAAATCTGCATGCGCAGTCGCATTGACTTCGCGCTTAAGAATTTGCTCAGCACCTTTAACTGCTAAAGACGCTACATCATGACGCAAGGTATCGCGTAAACGTAGTGCTTCAGCTGCTGCTTCATGACGCGCTGCTTCTACAATGCCTTTTGCTTCTTCCGTCGCATGGCGTTTCGCTTCATCCACGATTTCAGCCGCACGACGCTCTGCATCTACCAAGCGCTTTTGTGTTTCTTCATGAGCATGCGCTAATTGCACTTGCACACGCGTTTCAGCGAATGCGAGTTCGGCATGACCACGATCCGCAGCTTCTAAGCCATCGGAAATTTTCTTCGCACGCTCGTCTAAGGCTTTAATTAAAGGCGGCCACACGAATTTCATCGTGAACAGCGCAAGAATAAAGAAAACGACGAACTGCGCGAACAGTGTAGCGTTTAAGTTCACAATACTTTCCTTCTCAAAATGACAGACATCGAGCCGACGCTCGACACCATAAGAGACCGAAAATTATCCAGCGAACGGATTTGCGAACGCGAACATCATGGCGATACCAACGCCAATCAGGAACGCAGCATCGATCAAACCTGCCAACAGAAACATCTTGGTTTGCAACGCATTCATCAACTCAGGCTGACGAGCCGAGGCTTCGATGAACTTACCACCCATGATGCCGATACCGATACATGCACCAATTGCGCCCAGACCAATGATCAATCCACAAGCCAGTGCAACAAAAGCGACGTTAGTCATGAAAACTCCTTAATAGTGTCAAAGTCAAAATACAAAAATACCAATACAAAACCCGAAAACGCGATCAGTGCCCTTCGTGCGCCTGACCAATGTAAACCAGCGTTAGCATCATAAAGATGAACGCTTGCAGCAAAACAATCAAAATATGGAAAATTGCCCAAATTGAACCAGCAATGACATGCATACCAAAGCCCCACCATGTGGCGGTTGAACCTAGTAAGGCAATCAGCAAGAAAACAAGTTCGCCGGCATACATATTTCCAAACAGTCGCATACCGAGTGAAACTGTTTTTGCAACGAACTCAATAATGTTCAAGCCAAGATTGGCAATCCACAGAGCTGGATGTGCTCCGAATGGCGCACAGAACAATTCATGAATAAAGCCGCCCACACCTTTAATTTTCAGGTTGTAGTAAATCATGAGGGCAAACACAGCCAAGGCCATGCCCAAGGTGCCATTCAAATCTGCGGTGGGAACAATACGGAAATGGGTTTCTACGCCGAACAGCGCGAAAATTCCAGAAAACAAATCAACTGGTAAAAAGTCTAGGGCGTTCATTAAGAACACCCAAACAAATACCGTTAATGCCAAAGGCGCGATAAAAGTACGATTGCCATGCACGATGTTTTTAGACTGGTCTTCCACCATTTCTACAATCATTTCTACAAATAATTGGAAACGGCCTGGTACGCCAGATGTTGCTTTACGAGCTACGCTATACATTACCAAAGAACCGAGCACGCCCATTAATACAGACCACAACAAGGTGTCCATATTAAAAATGGAAAAATCAATGATTTTTTCCTGATGATGCGTAGACAAATGTCCGAGGTGATGAATGATGTACTCGGATGAGGTCGGTGCGTGCGTCGCGCCTTCTACCGCCAGTTCAGCCGCCATATCAATGCCTAATAAGTAAGATGAGATAACTTTTCAACGCAATAATGAAAGCAGCGATAAGCGCCAGCCAATTCACATCACGATACAACCAGACGATTGCAGCAAGCATGGCAACCGTCATGACAATCTTGGTAAATTCCCCAAAAATAAACGTCATCGGGGTTAAGGCTTCGGGGCTGCGGGCGCTATTGGCAATGCGCAGTGCGAATAAGCCATTCGGCAATACGCAACATAGCCCACCAAGCAACGACGACAAAAGTGCGTTACCCCCGCCAATTAATCCAGCAACAGCAGCCACGCATAACGTAACTGCAAACTGAGTAAGGACTAAGCGCAGCATCAAACTAATTCAATAAATCCAGCGGCTCTTGTGAGCAAAACGCTGAAAATTCTTGAGGAGCTGTGAGGGGGATTTGCATTCCAGAAAGCCGCAAGAGTATAAATAATTTCCGCCGCGCAGTCAAACACATAGCTTGATTTATTCACGCAAAATTAGCCGACTTCAAACTGCAGGCTGCCGAAGTCGCGCAATTATTCCGTCTAACTGCTC